>OQWM01000445.1_pt1 | contig 26021 bp, 35 predicted proteins | sample 1691531 | NCBI WGS metagenome assembly OQWM01 (sample SAMN03418257, study PRJEB22391) | human gut metagenome | biome: human-gut; feature: organic feature; material: feces | host: Homo sapiens | place: Tanzania | collected 2013-01
CAAAAGAAAAAGCAGAAGCCGCCCGCAAAACAGGCGGCAGCAGCCGCGCCCTGTGAATAAGGGCTACGGCGACGCCGGCGCGAGCTGGCACAAGAAGGCGACCAAGGGCTTCAGAGCTATGAGCGGCAGCCCGAAGGAGGACATCGACGCCAACAACTACACCCTGCGGCAGCGCGCCCGGATGCTTTACATGGCGGCACCAATCGCCACCTCTGCCATCCGCACCAACCGCACCAACGTCGTCGGCATCGGCCTCCAGCTCAAGAGCCGGATCGACCGCGAGGCGCTCGGCATGACGCAGGAGGCCGCGGACGCATGGCAGGCTCAGGCCGAGCGGGAGTTCGCCCTCTGGTCGGAGAACAAAAGGGCGTGCGACGCCACCGGCGTCAACAACTTCGCAGCCATGCAGCAGCTCGCGCTCTCCTCGTGGCTGGTCAGCGGCGACGTGTTCGCCGTTGTGAAGCAGTACGAGCCGACGCCGCTCACGCCCTACTCGCTGCGCCTGCATCTGATTGAGGCCGACCGAGTCGCCACACCAACGACCTCCGGCATCATCACCCCGATGCTGCTGACCACCGGCAAGGCGGCCAACGGCAACACCATCTACGACGGCGTCGAGGTGAACGGCGACGGCCAGATCGAGGCGTACCACATCCGCAGCACCTACCCCTTCGAGCTCGGCAGCACGACGACAACGTGGGCTCGCGTTCAGGCATACGGCGAGCGGACTGGCCTGCCGAACATCCTGCACGTCATGGAGAGCGAGCGCCCGGATCAATACCGCGGCGTCAGCTACCTCGCGCAGGTCATCGAGCCCCTGCTCCAGCTTCGCCGCTACACTGAGAGCGAGCTGACCGCGGCGGTCGTCGAGTCGTTTTTCACGGCCTTCATCAAGACCGAGGCGGGCGCCGGCGACAACCCGTTCAACGAGGTCGGGAGCAGCCTGCCGGAGGTGAGCCGAGATCCTAACGAGTACGAGATGGGCCCCGGGCAGATCAACATCATGGAGCCCGGCGAGGACGTGACCTTTGCAGACCCCAAACGGCCGGCCAGCGGCTTCAACACCTTCCTGCGCGCCATCTGTGAACAGGTGGGCGCGGCGCTCGAGATCCCGGCCGACCTGCTGCTCAAGAGCTTCAACAGCTCGTACAGCGCCAGCCGCGCCGCCCTGATGGAGGCGTGGAAGGCGTTCCGCATGAGGCGCAAGTGGTTTGTCGATGACTTCTGCACGCCGGTCTATGAGATCTGGCTCTCTGAAGCCGTCGCCCGCGGCCGCATCAGCGCCCCGGGCTTCTTCGCAGACCCGGCGATCCGCGCCGCATACCTCGGCGCCGAGTGGATCGGCCCCTCTCAGGGACAGCTCGACCCGACGAAGGAGATCACAGCCGAGATCCTCGCCATCGGCGAAGGCATCACGACCAGAGAACAGGCGACCATCCGACTCAACGGCGGCCAGTGGGACGCCAACGTCGACCAGCTCGCTCGGGAAAACGAGAAGCTGCGCGCAGCGCAGGGGCAGGTCGACCAGAGCACAGCGGCCAGCGGCACGATCTCCGCAGCTCTGCGGGAGGCGATCGTCGCCGAGGCCATCAAAAGCATCAAGGAAGGAGACAAGCATGAGAACGCATAACACTCCCCGGCTCTGCGCCGGGCCTCAGACTGCGGGCACGCCGATCAAGTTCTGGAACGTCGCCAGCACCGGCGACGACGAGGGCGAGATCACCCTCTACGGCGACGTCGTGAGCCGTCAGCCTGTGGACTGGTGGACGGGCGAGCCCGAGCCCGGCCTCTACATCGCGCCCGAGAGCTTCATGGAGGATCTCGCGGCCGTCAAGGGCAAGAGCAACATCACCATCAAGATCAATAGCTGCGGCGGCGACCTCTACACCGGCATCGCCATCCACAACGCCATCAAGGGCCTGACCGGCCACAAGGTCGTCGTCGTGGAAGGCATCGCGGCCAGCGCGGCCAGCGTCATCGCCTGCGCAGGCGACGAGGTGCAGGTTTATCCCGGCAGCATGGTGATGATCCACGGCGTCGCCGGGCTGCTCTACGACTACTACACCCTCGCAGACCTGAAGAAACTCCAGAAGGACTTCGACGCGAGTGAGCGGGCCATCGCGGAGATCTACCACGCCAAGACCGGCCTCGAGGTCGACCAGCTCCGCAGCATGATGACCCGCGAGACGTGGATGGTCGGGCAGGAGGCCATTGACAACGGCTTTGCCGACACCCTGCTCACAGACGAAGGCCCCGACGTCACCCTGAGCGCCGACAAGAAGGTGCTCCTCGTCGCCGGCATCCGGCACGACGTCAAGGGCTTCAGACACATCCCGGGGACGATCCCCATCGACAACAGCATCCACGCCGCCCCTGCGGCTGGAAATAAACACGCGGCCGCCAAGAACGACGGCCCCAAGAAGGAGGACAACAAGACCATGACCCTCGAAGAAATGAGAGCACAGCACCCCGACGTCGTGGCTCAGATCGAGCAGCAGGCGGCCGAAACTGCCAGAACGCAGGAACGCGCCCGCATCGAGGCCATCGACAGCATCGCCGCAAGTGTGGGCGACGCGCAGCTCGTCAGGGACGCCAAGTACGGCGAGACCCCCTGCACCGCTGAGCAGCTCGCACTCAAGGCTATGCAGAAGCAGGCGGCCCTCGGTGCCAAGCACCTGAAGGACGCCAAGGCTGACAACGACGAGTCCGGCGCTGCCGGCGTCGGCGCTGCCCCTAACGGCGGCGAGGAAGGCAGCGAAAACGACGACAAGGCAAAGGTGGACGCCATCGTCGGCCTCTACAACTCCACCAAGTCTCAGAACGGAGGTAAGAAGTAATGAGCAAGAGACTGGACGAAAACCTCGGCAGCGTCGACTATGACGGCCTGATCGTTGCCAACGAGCCCGTCGCTGACGTGCTCACCGTGACCATCCGCAAGGAGGCCACCGCCGCGGCCACCTATAAGCGCGGCACCGTGCTGGCCCTGTCTGCCGGCACCGCCGGCGACGGCAAGCTGGTGATCCTCGGCTCCACCGCGACCACCAACGAAACCCTGACCGCCAACTGCATCCTCGCCGAGGACGTGGAAGTCGGCACCACCGCGGACGTGACCGTGCTGGCCTACCGCACCGGCCACTTTGCCCGCAACAAGCTGGCCGTCGCAAGCGGCTACACTCTGAAGGCGACCGACGAGGAGGAGCTGCGCAAGGCCGGCATCCTGCTCTCCGACGCCATCGAATACTAAGAGAAGGAGGACAACAAAATGCCTTTTAACTTCTACGACACCCACACGCTGCTCATGGCCGTGCAGCAGCTCACCCCTGCTGCGACCTTCCTGCGTGACCGCTACTTCCCCACCAACGACGCGAGCGACATCTTCGCCACCGACGACGTGCTCGTCGAGTTCCGTGACGGCAGCAAGAAGCTGGCGCCCTTCGTGGCCCCTCGCAAGGGCGGCGTCACCGTCCTGCGCGCCGGCTACAATATGGAACGCTACACCCCGCCCTTCGTGGCTCCCCGTCGCGTCCTGACCCTCGACGAGCTGCGCAAGCGTGGCTTCGGCGAGGCTCTCTACTCTCAGCTCACCCCTGAGCAGCGCCAGCAGACCCTCATCCTGCGCGACGCTGACGAGCTGGGCGAGCTCATCACCAACCGCGAAGAAGCAATGGCCGCCGAGACCATGCTGACCAACGGCTGCGTGATGAAGCACATCGCCGACGACGTCGACAAGGCCGACGAGATGGAGATCCGTTTCTACTCCGAGGCCAGCAACCCCGCGACCTACACCCCGACGGCCAAGTGGGACGCCACCGGCGGCAAGATCCTGAAGGATCTGGAGGCCATGATCCGTATGCTGACCAAGCGCGGCCTCCGCGCTTCTGATCTGGTCTGCTCCCCGGACGTGGCTGACACCATCATCAACGACGCAGCCGTGCAGAAGCTCCTCGACAACCGCCGCATCGAGATCGGCAACGTGGAGCCTGAGCTGCTGCCTGACGGCGCCGCCATCGTGGCCCGCCTGAACGTCCTCGGCCGCATCATCAGCGTCATCTCCTACGACCTGACCTACACCGACGACGAGGGCAACGACAAGCTCTACATCCCGTCCGGCAAGTGCATCCTCACCGCTCCCGGCGCTGGCCGCACCGCCTACGGCGCCGTCTCTCAGGTCGAGCAGAGCGACGGCGAGTTCCACACCTACGCCGGCCGCCGCGTGCCGAAGTATGTGAGCAGCGCCGAAGGCAACAGCCGCACGCTGACCATCTCCAGCCGCCCGCTGATGATCCCCAACAACAAGAACCCGTTCATCGTTGCGGACGTCCTGACGGACTGAGCGCAGCAGAAAGGAGCAGAGCATGATCCAGATCATCAAGGGCACCTTCGGCTACTATAACGGCCGCAAGGTGATCCCCATCACTGAAGCAGACGGCCCTCAGAAGTTCGACGACGAGCTGGAGGCCCGTCTGGTGAAGGAAGGCGTCGCCAAGTACATCGGCGAGCTGGGCGAGACTGCCGAGCAGCCCGCACCCGCTCCCGGCGACGACGCCGACGAGCCTGCCAGCACCAACACCGCGGCCGACGAGGCCCCTGAGTACAACGAGGACATGAAGCTCGACGAGCTGAAGGAAGTGGCCACGCGCTATGGCGTGGACGCCTCTGCTATGCGCAAGAAGGCCGACGTCATCGCTGCCATCGAGGCCACCAAGGCCGAGCAGCCTGATGACGGTGCCGACGACGAGGAGCCCCCTCAGATCGGCGCCGCCGATCCCGTCTGATGGCCTTCAACTTCAAGGCGATGGTCGAGGCTGACCGTCGGCGCACGTTTCTCAATCTCGACGAGTTCGGTGAGAAGCACACCGTCGAAGGCAGAGCCATCGCCGCCGTGCTGGACGACAACGCCCTGAAGGAACGCCAAGGGGGGCAAGAGCTGAGCGTCGCGGAGTCCTCTCTGCTGCTTTACGCGGCGGTCGAGGATCTGCCCGCTCGGCGCCCGGCGGGCGAAGGGCTCAACGTCGACGGCCGCGAGTACATTGTCAACGACTGGAGCGAGGACATGGGGATCGCCACCGTGGCCCTCGGCCAGACTGTCACCATGTAGGAGGTGCCCCATGTCCATCGTCAACAGCATCGAAACCGTCCGGGACTGGCTGACCGCCGAGGTCTGCCCTCTGGTCAAGCTGAAGCTCCCCGACGACAACGCAACGGACGCCTCCTACCCATACAAGCTGGTAAACCCGGCCGCGTTCTCGCTTTTCGTACCATCGAAGGACAGGACGCCCCCGAACATCGCCGCGCCGATCCCGTCGGTCTGCGTGCAGATCGTTCAGGGCGACGACGACCTGCTCCAGAGTGCCCGAGACATCAAGATCCGGCTCTGCTTCTCAGCGTGGGATCCCGGCTACCACGGGCCCGACATCTTCAAGCCGAAGGGCGACGGCAGCGGCACCTACATCCAGCAATACAACGAGGCGGCGGCCTCCTACTTCGTGAAGAACGGAGAGGGCTGGCGTGACGCATGGAATTTTGTGGACACAGCTCTCCGGCTGATTGAAAACGCCGAGTACCTCGGCGACCTCCGCGTCATCAAGGAGAAGGGCATCACCTTCGGCCCCGTCACGGAGCAAGACGCCGTCCCCGACTTCTACCCGTACTGGTTTGCATGGGCTGAGTTCTCCATCGAGGAGACACTGACCCGCAACCCGAAAAGCTACCAACACCTGCTTTAAGGGCAGCCGCTCGGCTGCTCTAATTTCATGCAAAGGAGGATAAGCAGATGGCAAACGAATACCTCTACGGCGCCTACGGCCACATCGGCGAGACCGTGGCACAGAGCGCCGTGCAGGCGGGCACCACGCCGGTCTATATCGGCACGGCACCCGTCAACCTCGTGCGCGTCTTCGGCGAGGCCGGCATCATCAACGCGCCGATCAAGATCACCAGTCTGGTCGACGCTCAGAAGAAGATCGGCTACTCGTCCGACTGGGGCACCTTTACCCTGTGCGAGGCCGTGTACGCGCATTTCAACAACACCCTCGGGAACATCGGCCCGATCTACGTCATCAATGTGCTCGACCCCTCCGCGGGCAAGCACCGCAAGGAGACGGCCACCACCAAGACCCTCACCTTCACCGGCGGCCGCGCCGAGTTCGCCAGCGACAAGATCATCCTCGACACCCTGACCATCGCAAAGAATGACAGCGGCAACTACGTCGAGGGCACCGACTACGCTGTGGACTATAACTTCACCAAGGGCACGGTCATCATCACCAGCCTGAAGGACGACGCGCAGCTCGCCGGCAGCCTGACGGCCAGCTTCAGCGAGGTGGACGACTCTGAGATCGCAGACAGCGACATCATCGGCGGCGTCACCTCCTCCGGCGAGTACAGCGGCCTGAGCGCGATCGCGCTGCTCTATCCCGAGCAGTTCGCGGTCTGCAATCTGATCGCGGCCCCCGGCTGGAGTCACAGCCCTGCCGTCTACAACGCCATGCTGACGACCTGCAAGAAGATCAACGGCCACTGGGACGCCTTCGTCGTGGCCGACCTGCCCCTCGTGGACAGCACCGCGCAGGCGGTCGACACGATCACCAAGGCGATCGCATGGAAGAAGGCCAACGCCTTCACCGGCGAGCGCTCTAAGGTCTACTGGCCGCAGGCTGTGGACAACCTCGGCAACGTGTTCCACCTGAGCACGCTGGCCGTGGTCGAGCTCATGCGCGCCGACTTCAGCCACAACAGCGTCCCGATGGAGACCTGCGGCAACAAGGCGATCCCCGTCATCAAGCAGTATTTCGGCGCCAACGCGAAAAACCGCGGCTTCGACCAGCAGAGCGGCAAGGAGCTGACGCAGAACGGCATCAGCACCGCCGTGGCATGGGGCGGCGAATGGGTACTGTGGGGCGACCATACGGCTGCCTACACCTACGGCGCAGACGTGGATCCCCGCGCGATCTTCGACGTCTCCATGCGGATGCTCATGCACATCACCAACGACTTCCAGCGCGAGTGGAGCCCGGAGATCGACGAGCCCATGACCCGCGCACTGAAGGATCGCATCATCAACCGCGAGCAGGAGAAGCTCGACGGCTATGTCAGCATGGGCGCGCTGCTCGGATCCCCTGTGATCCTGTTCCTCGAGAGCGAGAACAGCACCACCGACGTGATGAATGGCGACTTCCGCTGGGACATCGCCGTCACCCCGACCCCGCCCCTCAAGTCTGCGAGCGTCTACGTCGCCTACACCGACGCGGGCTTCTCCGTCTACTACGAAGGAGGTGACGAGTAATGGCAAACCTGTGGCTCGACCTGAAGGGCCCCATCCTCGCCGATACCGTCTATGTGGACGGCGTTCTCGCCGCCAAGGACGTGACCATCGCCCTGCCTCCCGTCAACCTTGTGACGGCTGACTTCAAGGCGATGGGAACCTACACGGCGCCGCTGCCCGGCCAGATCGAGGCGATGGAGGCGTCCATCACCAAGATCGGCATTGACCTCGGCCTGCGCAGCCTCGTCAAGCTGACGAGCAAGACCATCGAGATCCGCTGGGCGCAGGACGTCAAGCTCTCCGACGGCTCTACCAAGACCGAAGGCTGCAAGGCGTTCCTCCGCTGCGTCTCCAAGGGCATCCCCGGCCTGAACGTGGATCCCGGCAACGCCAGCGAGAACGAGATCGCGCTGGCCGTCAGCCGCTACCAGCTTTTCGTCGCTGGCAACGAATACTGGCTGATCGACCAGCTCAACACCATCATGCGCGTCGGCGGCGTCGACTACGCCAAGGACATCCGCAGCGTCCTGTAACAAGAAGGGCGTCGCCTCCGGGGCGGCGCCCTCTATTTATCGAAAGGAGACACACATGGAAAAGCTGACACTTCAGAACCCCATCACCATCAACGGCAAAAAGGTCAAGACCCTGACCTATGACACCGACGCGATCACCGTGGGAATGTTCGCCGATGCTGAGGCCCGCAAGCTCCGCGCGACCTCCAACAAGGGCGGCGGCAGCGCCGGCGCTTGCGAGCTCGACTACTCCCTGCACGCCTATCTCGCCATGATGGCGATCGTCGCCGTCAACAGTGACATCGACGTCAGCGACCTCGAGCGCATCAGCGGCCCCGACGTCATGGAGCTTATGAGGATCGGCCGAAATTTTACTACGGCGAGGTCGGCGGCACAATCCGAGGAAAGCGGCTCGGAGAGCTCGTCCGAGACTACTCTCGAGCCTTCCACACCTCAGTCGGCGAGCTCCGACGGGAACGCCTGACCGACTTCCTGATGGAATACTACGAGGCAGCCGAGGAGGCCAAGCGGCAGCGCGACAAAGCCGCCTCAATGCCCCGGAATAACTTCAGGAAATACAGAAGGAGGTGACACTGATGGCAGGCAAAAACAAGATCATGCAGGCCGTCGTCAGCTTCGCCGGCACCATCGACCCCTCCCTCGGGAAGGCGATGGACAACGTCGCGGGACACCTCGACAAAGTAAACTGGAAGGCCGTTGCCGTCGGTGCTGCCGTGGGCGGCATCGCTGTGGCGACGGGCAAGGCGGTCGTCGAGGCCGGGAAGTATCTGGCAGAGCTGGGCGACGACTACAACAAAGCCATGAACCAGCTCTCTGCGTCCACCGGCGCCACCGGCGACGAGCTGGACGCACTGGGCGAGAGCGTGAAAAACATCTACGCGCAGAACCTCGGCGAGGACTTCAACGACGTGGCCGAAGGGCTGGCCGCTACGCAGAAAGCGAGCGATCTGGCCGGCGAGGCGCTGGAGCAGGCCACCGCGGCCGGCTTCGTGCTGCGCGACACCTTCGACTACGACATCAGCGAAAGCGCCAGAGCCGCCTCGGCTCTGATGAAAAACTTCAACATCAGCGCCGAAGAAGCCTACGGCCTAATCGCCACCGGCGCGCAGAACGGCGCAGACAAAAACGGTGACCTGCTCGACACCCTGAACGAATACTCGGCGCAGTTTGCGGCCCTCGGCCTGAGTGCCGATCAGTTCATGGGCTCCCTCGTGGAAGGCGCTGACGCCGGCCTGTTCAGCATCGACAAAGTGGCCGACGCCGTCAAGGAGTTCAACATCAGAGCGAAAGACGGCAGCGACAGCAGCGCCGAAGCCTTCAAGGGCCTCGGCCTCAACTCCGACAAAATGTTCGCGGCCTTCGCAGCCGGCGGCGAGACCGCGCAGGCTGCATTTTTCGACACCGTCGAGGCTCTGAACAAGCTCGAGGATCCTCTCAAGCGCAACGAGATCGGCGTCGCACTGTTTGGCTCGCAGTTCGAGGATCTGGAGGCGGGCATCCTGCCCGTGCTCGGGGACATCGAGACCGCAGCCTACGACGGCGCCGCTGCACTCCAGCAGATCAACGACGTCAAGTACAACGACCTCGGCTCTGCCTTCGAGGCGGTCAAGAGGTCGGCCGAAGTGGCTCTGCTGCCTATGGCGTCGATGATCGCCAACACGCTGACATCGCTGGCCCCGATACTGACCGACACCTTCGAGGAAATCAGCCCGGTTATCACCGACACGCTCAACGCTTGTATGCCGTTTGTGCAGGACTTCCTCGTCGGCATGGGCGACACCCTGAAGAAGGTCATGCCGATGGTCACGGAGCTGGCTGCGGGCATCCTGCCCCTGCTGGCTCAGCTCGTGGGCTCGTTCCTGCCGCCCCTGCTCGACCTCGCGCAGCAGCTACTCCCACCGCTCATGCAGATCGTTCAGGCCATTCTACCGCCGATCGCCAGCATCCTCGCCACCGTGCTCCCGATGCTGACGCAGATCATCTCGACCGTGCTGCCTGTGCTGGCAAACCTGATCGCCGCGCTGCTGCCGGTCATCACTCCGCTGCTGGACGTGGCCCTGCAAATCGTCAACAGCGTCATCATGCCGCTGCTGCCTCCGCTGATGCAACTGATCGAGGCCCTGCTGCCCCCGGTCGTGAGCCTGCTCAATGCGATCATGCCGCTCCTCTCGCCCCTGCTGGCTATTCTGGAGCCCATCGCAAACGTGCTCGGCACGATCGTCGGCTGGGTATCGAAGATCGTCAGCTTCGGCTCCGGCGTCATCAGCAAGATCGCGGGCCTGTTTGGAGGTGGAGGCGGCGGCAGCGCCGGCGTCTCCGGCTATGCGACCGGCGGCTTCACGAGCGGCCCGTCCATCGCGGGCGAGGATCCGCGCTATCCGACCGAGGCGGTCATCAGCTTCAACCCTGCATACCGCTCGCAAAACCTGTCCTACTGGGCCGAAGCCGGCCGGATGCTGGGCGCATCCAACGAGGCCGACTATGAGCCCATCAGCAGCGGATCGGGCACGGCTGTGGTCTATGACCTGAGCGGCCTGTCCTTCTCACCGCAGATCAAGGTCGAGGGCGACACCGACGAGGACGCCCTGATCCGAAAGCTCCGCGACCTCGAGCCGGAGTTCATCGACTTTATTCTCGAGGCACTCAGCAGAAGGGAGGGCGGCGCCTATGTCACAGCAGACAGTCGGCTTTATTGATTATGTGGCGCAGGGCGGCGACACCTTCGACAGCATCGCGCTCGTCGCCTATAACGAGGAGCGCATGGCGAGCACCATCATCGAGGCCAACCCCGACCTCAGCGACGTGCTGATCTTCGAGGGCGGCGAGGCTGTGCGGATCCCGATCGTCGAGACCGTGGAGACGCCGGAGACCCTGCCGCCGTGGAGGAGGTGACGCCGTGAAGATCCTATACGAAGGCGCCGACATCTACCCGGACATCAGCGTCCACCGCTGCTATCACGATATGTACGCCGAAAAGCAGAGCGACGAGCTGCTGCTCAAGCTCAACGACACCCGCGAGCTGTGGGACTCGTGGAACCCCAAGAAGGGCGACACCATCGCCATCGAGGACGGCGCTGCCAAGACGGGCAAAATGTTCGTCGAGAGCGTCGTCCCCGAGTCCGGCATCATCACCCTGCGGGCCTATTCCGTCCCGCAGTCTGCGAAGGATAAGCGGAGCAAATCGTGGGAAAAGGTCAAGTTCCTGCAACTGGCTCAGGAGATCGCCGGCCGCCACGGCCTGACGCTCGAGACCTACGGGATCACCGACCAAACCTACGACTACGTCGAGCAGAACAACCTCGCAGACTTCGCATTTTTTCAAAACCGCTGCACCCTCGAGGGCGCGGCGTTTCTGGTGTATGACGGCAAGCTGGTCGTCTACGACGAGGCGTACATGGAAAGCCAGCAGCCCGTCGACACCATCACCATCACCCCGGCCAATGACTTCGAGTACCGCGACGAGGGCACCAACGCCTACGGCTCGGCCGAAGCCGTCAACGGCGGCCTGACCGGCACCTTCGCAGCCCCGAACGGCGGCGACAAGGTGCTGCGCCGGATCCTACCCTTCCGCATGACTGACCAGAGCGAGGCCGACCGCTTCGCCAAGGGCCTCCTCCGGGACGCCAACAAAAACGCGACCGTCGGCACCCTCTGGACGGGCTCGCTGCTGCGAGACTATGCGGCGGGCTCTGTGGTCACGCTGGCGACCGAGGGCGTTAAGTCGTGGGACGGCACAGCCTTCATCAGCCGGATCCGGCACGACTACGTCAAGACGCGGAGCAAGCTATACCTCCGCAAGCCACTGGAGGGATATTGATGAACAGCAACAACCAAATGATCCAGAAGGGCAAGATCTCCAGCGTGGAGGGAAAGGCCGACAGGAACGGCGACAAAACCACGGCCAGAGTGCTCCCGAGCACCGCCGACAGCATGGTCACGCGGCCGCTGACGATCCCGTGGTATCTGCGCGGAGAGATGGGAAACCTGACCCCCGGCACAGAAGTCGCCTATGCCATGTTCGAGGACGGCACCGGCATCATCCTCTCCCGCATGGACGGAGAGTGGGACGGCATCGTCCCGGGCGACATCACCGTCAAGAAGGGCGCGCTCACGATGCAGGACAAGGGCATCAGCGTCCCGTCGGCAGACGTGACCGCCACGGGCATCAGCCTGACCGGCCACACCCACACCGACAGCATGGGAGGCGGCACTTCTGGCCCGAAGTAAGGAGGGATAGACATGGCCGTCATGGCATCATGGAACGGCAAGACGTGGGGCGTCTCCAGCCAGAGGATCGCCGCCCTGAATGGCGTCTCCTCCAGCGTCGAGCTCGACACGGAAAACAGCGACGACAAGGCCGGATCCCCGGCCACCAAGACCAAGGCGCTCAAGCTGCAAAGCATGAGCTTCGACTTCGATCTGGCGTCTGCCGTGGGCGGCGACGCCCGGGGAGAGTTCGAGTCGTGGACGTCGCTGGTCGGGCAGTACGCCCCCTTCTATCTGGCCGGCCGGCGCTTCGGCCCGGCCAACCTTCAGCTCACCGGCGTCAGCCTCTCAGACACCACACTCGACAACCTCGGCCGGATCCTGAAGGGCAAGATCACGATCAACCTGACGGAATACGCCGAGGAGGCCAGCAGCAAGAAGGCCAGCGCAGGCGGCTCGAGCAAGAGCTCGTCCGCGGCCGGCGTCTCGTCCTCTGGCGGCGTCGGCCGGCGTCTGAGCGCCGTCACCGTCGGAGCATCCAGCAGCGACAAAGCTGCAAAGAAACCAAGCAACGCACAGCTCAAGTAAAGCGAGGTGATCCCATGAAAGCATCCGGCAACGGAGCGCCCGAGATCTGTGTGCAGAACCTCCTCAAGACCATCCGCGGGGAGGTGCCCTATGAGCGCATCAAGGGGATCGACCGCACGCTGATCGACAAGCCGAGCGAAACCGCTGCGACCGATCTGGCCGCTGACGTGGAGTTCCTCGTGGAAACCTACGAGCCCCGCGTGCAGCTCAGTGACTCCGACCTGAAGGCTCTGACCGCTCAGGCCGGCGACTTCGAGCTGCGGGCCAGCATCGACAACATCACATGAAGGAGGTGAACAGCGTGAGCGACGCGACAAACACCTATGGCGAGGACATCAAACTCACCACGACAGACGCGAGCACCCTATACAAGGCCATCATCACCGAGCTCGAAAAGGGCGCCGGCGAGCCGCTCTACCCGGGCGACGAGCGCCGGATCTTCGGCGAGGCTCTCGTGCCCGTGTTCGTTGCCCTCTACAACAGCCTCAACGACGTCGGCCGGCAGACGCTCCTCCGCTATGCGAGGGGCGAGGTGCTGGACGCCATCGGCGAGCGGCAGGACGTGAAACGACTGGAAGGCACACCGGCCAAGACGACCATGCGCTTCTCCGTCTCCACGCCGCAGGAGAAAAACATCATCATTCCGAAGTGGACGAAGGTGACGCCGGACAGCGAAAACTATTTTGCTACCGACGAGATCGCTGTGCTGCAAGCTGGCGCCTACTCTGTGGAGGTGCCGACCTCGGCCGTGAGCAACGGCACGAAGTTCAACGGCTACGCAGCCGGCACGATCGCCACCCTCGTCGACCTGATCCCCTACATCGAGTCCGTCACCAATCTGACCGAAACGGCCGGAGGCGATGACGGCGAGCCCTACACCACCGAGGGCGACAACCGCCTCCGCGAGCGGATCCGTCTGGCGCCCGCCAAGAGATCCACCGCGGGCCCTGAACAGGCTTACATCTACTGGGTAATGACGGCCGACAGCTCCATCGTGGACGCAAAGGCCGTCAGCGAGAAGGAAACCGTCAGCGAGACCCTCACGGTCTACGACGGCAAAGCCTTCAAGGGCGGCGGCACACTTCTGACCGACAGCCTCGTCGTGAAGGCCCACGGGCAAAGCACGGCGGCGGCCAAGGACACGGACTACACCGTCGACTACACCGACGGCCTGCTAACCATTACGCTCAAGGGCAGCCTCTCGGCCGCCGAGAGCATCGACATCATCATCACCCGCACGCTGGAGGGCTGCGTCAAGATCGTGCCCCTGCTGGAAGGCGGCGGGATCCCCGACGCTGCCATGCTGGCGAAGGTGCTGGACGTGGTCAACGCCAAGGACATCCGGCCACTCACTGACAAGGTGAGCGCCGTGCCCCCGGAGGTCGAGACCTACGACATCGAGATCGTGTACTACACCACGCCGGAGAGCGAGGCTGAGGTGATCGCCAACGTCGAAGGCACCGGCGGCGCGATCGACCGCTACAACGAGTGGCAAGTCGCAGCCCTCGGCCGGGACATCAACCCCGACCAGCTCCGCAAGCGGATCCTCTCGCCTTCGTGGGGCGAGAACCTGACCGGCGCCTTCCGCGTGGACGTCGTCAAGCCGACCTACAAGGCCCTCGACGACACGCAAGTCGCCAAATTCAGCGGCCACCTGACTGTCAGCCACAAGGTCGAGAGCGAGGTGGTGTAAATGCGGCTCAATGAGACCGAGATGGTCAAGCTGCTGCCTGCGTGGATGCAGGAGGACGGCAGCGACAAGGGCCTCGCCACCGGCTGCGACATCATCAGCCGCGACGCCTATGCGCGCCTGAAGCTCCTGAGCAGGTGGGACAAGATCGACCAGCTCAGCGACGCAGAGCTCGACGAAATGGCGTGGGAGCTGAACATCCAGTGGTATGACAGCACCGCGCCCATCGCAGCCAAGCGGGCTGTCATCCGCAACAGTGACCGCGTCTACTCAAAGCTCGGCACCCCCTACGCTGTGGAGCAGATCGTGGCCGACTACTTCGGCACCGGCGAGGTCAGGGAGTGGTATCAGTACGGCGGTCAGCCGCATCACTTCAAGGTGCTGAGCGACAACCCGAGCCTCGTCAACAGCAACCTCGACCTGTTCCTGAAGCTGCTGCGGACGGTCAAGCGCCGCAGCTCGTGGCTCGACGCGATCCTGATCTGCCTGACCGGCGAAATGTTCCTCTATTCCGGCATGGCCGTCAGGGATCACACCCAAGAGGTGCACGTCATGGGCAGCGACGAGATCCACATCTACCACGCGGCCGTCGTACACGACAACAACCGCGAGACCGTCAGCATCGGCACCGACGCGGCGGTCATCTCAGACTAAGGAAAGGAGATAGACATGGCTGCATTTATCAACAACGACATCACCACCGCCGGCCTGATCGTTCTGGCGAAGGGCGTGGCCGGCCAGAAGATCAACTACACCAAGATCGTCCTCGGCGATGGCTACCTCGAGGAGGGCCAGACGCCCCGCACCCTCACCGGCGTGGTCAGTCCGAAGGCGACCGTCGACATCACGAAGCTGAAGATCAACGGCGACGGCACCGTGGCCGTCGGCGGCATCTTCACCAACGGCGACGAGACCGAGGGCTTCTACTACCGCGAGCTCGGCCTTTATGCCGAAGATCCCGATCCCGAGGTCGGCGAGGTGCTGTACTGCTACGGCAACTGCGGCGATCTGGCCGAGTGGATCCCGCCCTCCGGCGGCGCCACCATCGTCGAGAAAACCATCGACATCGTCACCGCGATCGGCACGGCCACCAATGTGACCGCCTACATCCCCGCCGACGCCTACGCCACCAAAGAGGACTACGAGACCTACAAAGCCATCGCCCTCGGCGCGCAGGCTACGGCAGAGGAGGCTCTGGCACTCGCCCGGCAGGCCATCGCAATCGCACAGGCCGCCGAGGCGTCGGTGAATGACCTGAGCAACGCGGTCGGCCAGAACACCAGCAAGATCGCAACGCTGTGGGACGCCGTTTTCAGCGAGATCACGACCAACCCCTTCCAGATCACGTTTGCAGACCTGACGGGCATCACCCTGACGGCCGGCATCTGGAACAGCGGACTCCAGCGCCTCGAGTGCTAAACTACCGGCCAAAGGCCAGAAAGGAGGCCGCCCATGTATAGAGGCACCACACCAACCATCACCATCAACTGTGACATCGACGTCAGCGAGTTCGTAACCATGTGGGTAACATTCCGCACGCAGCAGCTCGCCACCTATGCCCCGCCGAAGCAGGTGGAAGTCACCAAGCACCTCGGGGACGAGGGCGTCGACGCGACCGACAAGGTCGTCACCGTCAGCCTGACGCAAGCCGACACGCTGCTGCTCGGCTCTCTGTCCCCCGGCGAGGATCAACAGGTGGAGGTGCAGATCCGCGGCAGGACGGAGGACGGGCGCGCATTTGCGAGCAACATTATGACCGCCCCGCTCAGCCGAATCCTGAAGGACGGCGTCATCTAAGTGAGCGTCGACTTCAATGCCTCGTTCTCTGGCAGCGCGGAGACCTTCGGGGCGAAAATGACCGAGACGCCTGCCTCCATGACCGCCTCCATGAAGGAGACGGGCGGCGGCAGCGCCTCAAACTACGAAGCCCTGCGCAACAAGCCCAAGATCAACGGGCACGAGCTGATCGGCGACATGACGCCGGCGCAGCTCGGCATCACGGACGACAGGCACCACACCCACAAGCAGGCGCAGGCAGCGAAGGTGTGGACAGTCACCCACAACCTCGGAAAGCGGCCCGCCGTCACGGTCGTCGACAGCGCCGGCACTGTGGTCATCGGGGAGGTCGACTACCTCGACGACAACACCGTGCGCCTGACCTTCTGCGCGGCCTTTTCCGGGACTGCATACTTCAACTAAGGAGGTAAACCCGTGAAAATCCTGACAAATCTGGATCTCTCGCAGAATGAGATCCAAAACGCCATCATGCAGCCGCTCGCTGCACCTCCGTCCAACCCGAAGCTCGGACAGATCTATTTCAGCAGCGTCGACCTGACTCTGTACCTGTGGACAGGCGAGAAATGGATCCCCGTGCCGACTAAGCTCTCGCAGCTCGAGAACGACAGCAAGTTCATCACGGCCAAGGACGTCCCCGAGGGCGCAGTCGCATCCACGACCACGCCGAAGATGAACGGCACCGCCGCCGTCGGCTCCGAGACAGCGTTCGCACGCGGCGACCACGTCCATCCCAAGGACACCAGCAAGCTGAACACGGACGGCGACGGCTCCAACGTGACCGTCGCCTTCGAGGCAGCGACCAAGCGTGAGGCGCCCACCTCCGGCGAGAAGCTGAGCGTCCTGCTCGGCAAGGTGCTGAAGTTCTTCAGCGACCTCAAGACCGTGGCCTTCTCCGGCAGCTATAAGGATCTGAGCGACAAGCCGACGATCCCGTCCGCTGCCGCTGACGTCGGCGCGATCCCCGCGACGGAAAAGGGCGCAGCCGGCGGCGTGGCCGAGCTGGACAGCGGCGGCAAGGTGCCAGCCAGCCAGCTCCCGAGCTATGTGGACGACGTCGTCGACGCCTACATCCGCACCGGCGCCACGGCCCTCGGCGCCGACTGGCTGAGTAAGACCTCCGGCGGCGCCGCTCTGACGCCGGAGTCCGACAAGATCTACGTCATCCTGAGCGAAGGCGAGTACCAGAACAAGACGTACCGCTGGAGCGGGACGACCTACGCCGTCATCGGCAACGACCTCGCCCTCGGCGAGACTGCGAGCACCGCCTACCGCGGCGACCGCGGCAAGACGGCATACGACCACAGCCAGAGCGCCCACGCTCCCGCCGACGCCGAGAAGAACGTCCAGAGCGACTGGAACGAGACGGACGGCAACAGCGACGCCTTCATCAAGAACAAGCCCGCGATCCCGAAGGCCGTCACCAAGACCGTCCAGACCCTCAGCGACGCGGCGAGCAAGAGCTTCACCGTCACCGGCTACATCCTCAGCGTGATCCTGATCGACAGCGTCACCAAGGAGCAGGTCATCGGCGACGTCTCTTTCGAGAACGCCACGGCCTCGGCCAACGGCAAAGTCACGGTCACGCTCTCGGCTGCGCCCTCCAACCCGATCCTCGTCATCATCACAAGCATCGCACTGTAAGGAGGCCGGCCTATGAAACACTACGGAGCAGTCGACGACCCGAAGGACATCACGACGAAGGAGTATGTCGACGCGGCTGACAACGCTCTGAAGGTGAAGGTCGACGCCCTGTGGGACTTCGTTTGCACGGACATCACGAGCAACCCCTTCCAGATCACATTCGACGATCTGGAGGGGCTGACCGTGAGCTCCGGCATCTGGAACACGGGGCAGCGGAGGCTCGAGTGCTGATGGGAAACTGCTACAATTACACCCCGATCCCACCGGCCGAAGCCTCCTGCATCATCGCGCACCTGTTCGTCGAGCTGGCCCTGCCCTGCTCCTGCTGCAAGCGGGAGGACGGCGTCATCGTCATTCAGGGCAAGACATACGACGGCAGCAGCGCCCGCGTCACAATCAAAGGCGAGGAGGTGAGATACTACGGCAAGCAACGGACACTCGCGGCCATACGAGCGGGCCAATGTAGGCCGCCCGCCCTTCGGCCGTGACAAACTGCCCGAGATGCAGGTCATCACGGACGCCAAGGAGCTCGAGAAACACACCTACATCAAAACCAGAAACCCGGCCGTATTTCCGAAGAAGGAGCGGCTCGGTCTGGCGCAAAGGATGATGAACGAGGCCAGCGACCTCGTCGCCGATCTGATGGAGGCCAACGATCTGCTCCTGACGGATCCCGAGGAGCGTGAGCTCAGGTATCGCGCGCAGCGGTCGGCGCTTCGCAACTGCCGAAAGCTGATCCACCACATCGAGCTCGCGCATGAGATCCTCAGCGGCTTCAGCGATGACGCCTTTGCATACTGGGCGAAGATGGCGGCCGGCGTGAAGAACCAGACCGCCAAATGGTACAAAACGGATAAAGAGAGGGCCGCCAAGCTGGACGCGCAGAAGCGTCACCAGTGAGGCGGCCCTCGGGGTATGCCTTGTTTTTTCGTGCCGGCTCGGCCAACAACGCCCGCAACGTCAACACCGATGGCACTCTGAACAGGAACAACGCCTACAACGGCAACAACGGCCTGCGCCCCGCTTCGATGGATCGCCCGACTTATTAACCGCCCGGAAACGGGAGGCGAACACTGTGCCCCATCATCCAAGGAAGGCATATCCCTCCCGCAGCCGCGGCCGTCTGACCGGCCCGGTCATGGGTAAACACAAGACCGCCGATGCTCCCGGCGGCGCACGCAAAGCGTGGCCGGAGCTATACACGGCGGGGAGACTTTTCAATGGAGAATATCGTAAACAGCACCATCGCGCTCTACAAAGCATACCGCAAAACCCGCTGCGGAAAGCGCGACAACCCGACCGCCATGCGCTACCGCATGGAGGCCATCGAGCGCACCGTCGCCCTCTCTGAGAGGCTCCAGCGGCGCGACTATTCCTTCGGGCCCTACTACCCCTTCAAGGTGTACGAGCCCAAGGAGCGGCTCGTCCTCGCCATCGACTTCGAGGGCAAAGTCGTCCAGCACTCGCTCTGCGACAACGTCCTCGAGCCGGCGTTCTCCCGGCGCTTCATCCGGGACAACTACGCCGGCCAGATCGGCAAAGGCACCCACGACGGCCTCGACCGTCTGGCTGCGGCCATGCGCCACTATTTCTTCAGCCGAAAGGCAGCAGACGAAGCAGCCCGCAAGGCTGCCGGCCTGCCGCCCCGGCCGATGAACGAGTGGGCCTACGCCGACGGCTGGGTACTGAAGGGCGATTTTTCAAAGTTCTTTTACACCCTGCTCCATTCCTACTGTTACGAAACGGCCCGCCGGGCCCTGAAGTGGCTGAAGGATCCCGAGCTGATCGACTTCGCCGAGTGGCTGCTGTGGCTCATAATCGACAGCACGCCAGACCCCGGCATCCCGATCGGCAACCAGTCGAGCCAACTGCTCGCGCTGCTCTATCTGGACGCCTTCGACCACTGGCTGCGGGATGACCGCGGCCTCGTATATGGCAGGTATATGGACGATTTCTACATCATCCACAGCGACAAGCTGCTGCTCCGGCAGATACTCAAGGAGATCGAGGCGTACATCAAGCCGCTCGGCCTCCGGCTGAACGGCAAGACGCAGATCCTCCCGCTGAAGAACGGCATCGACTTCCTCGGCTTCCACACATACCTCACACAGACCGGCAAGGTCGTGAGGAAAGTGCGGGCCAAGAGCATCGACAACATGAAGCGCAAGATCCGCAAGTTCCGCGCTCTGGTGGACTCCGGCAAGATCACCCTCGACAGCGTCGTGCAATCCTACGCGAGCTGGACGGGCCACATCTCACACGGCAACACCTACCACCTGCGGCAGAACATGGACGCCTATTTCTTCAGCTATTTCCCGGAGCTCAAACCATCACCGAAAGGAGACAACACTCATGGCCCAAAAACTGAGCAACCTCGCAAACAAGTCGAAGGTCAAGTTCGGCAGCCTGTACGGCAGCCCGATCGTCTGGATCGTGGCCGATAAGAACCACGCAGGCTACCCCTCCAACAGCGTCACGCTCGTGACCAACCAGATCATCAAGATGCTGTGCTTCGACGCGACAGAGCCGAGCAACGGCAACAGCGACCGCCGCAGCTACGGCAACAACCGCTACATCTACTCGAACCTGCGCCAGTGGCTCAACAGCCCCGCGGCTGCCGGCCAGTGGTACACCGCACAGCACTCCGCAGACCAGACGCCGGACTCCTCCCACGTCTGGAACGGCGTCAACCCGTACAGCGGCCTCGCCGGTTTTCTGAACGCCTTCACCGCCAACGAGCGGGCAGCTCTGCTGAACACCACCATCACGGTCGGCAAGAGCTCCACAGACGGCGGCGGGACGGAGACCTGCACGGACAAGATCTTCCCTCTGTCCTGCACTGAGGTCGGCCTGAGCGGCGACCACGTCTGCGGCAGCAAGCTGGCGATCTTCAGCGACAACAGCAGCCGCATCGCCACCGTGACGGCATCCTGCGTCGCAAATTCCAACTATTCCAGCAACCCGGGCTCTGGTGCCGCGTGGTACTACTGGCTGCGGGACGCCTATGCCGGCTCGGCCAGCTACGCCCGCGACGTCAGCACCGATGGCTCTCTGAGCAGGAACGTCGCCTACCTCGGCTACGTCGGCCTGCGCCCCGCTTGTAATCTGTCCTCCGATCTCCTGATCTCCGACTCCGTCGACTCGGATGGATGCTATACAGTGATCTACAATCAGGCGCCCACAGCGCCGTCGTCCATCACTGTCCCGAGCGAAGTGCTCGGCGGCGAGAACCTGAGCATCTCGTGGGCGGCCTCCACCGACCCCGACGGCAACCTCTCCGGCTACGTTCTGGAGCGCAAGGTCGGGAGCGGCACATGGGCACAGGTCTACAAGGGCTCCGCGCGCACCTACACCGACACCATCACCTACGGATGGACGAGCGTGCAGTACCGCGTCAAGGCATACGACGCAGCCGGCGCGGAGAGCGCATACACCACCAGCGCCACCCGCACCGTCACCAATAACCGGCCGCCCGTCATCAGCGGCACGGACGGCGCCCTCGGCAGCTTCAGCACGGCGGCCCCGTCCTACGAGTACACCGTCACCGACGCCGACGGCCATCAGGTCGACGTCGTGGAGATGCTGGACGGCGTGACGCTGCGCAGCTACACCGTGACCCTCGGCCAGACCAACACGCTGACGATCGGCTCCGAGGCGTGGCTGAAGGTCGTGAACGGCAGCCACACCCTGAAGATCGTGGCGACCGACGCCAAGGACGCCAGCGTCTCCCGCACGCTGACCTTCACCAAGGCCGTCACGTCCGTCGAGTTCGAGCAGACCCTCGCTATGGAGGCCGACGCCATGCCGACCAAGGCCCTCGTCAACATTCAGGGCAATTTCCCGGCCGGCTGCACGCTTCAGGCCTGGATCTGCAACAACGGCAACGACGCGAGCCCGACGTGGGAGGACATCACGCAGAAGGCCCGCACCGGCCAGAAGCACTACTTCACAAACAAGACCAAGACGGCCGCAGCGTGGGGCGTCAAGGTCAAGGCCAAGCTGCTCCGCGGCTCTGCTACGGAGACCTGCTACATCCAGTCGATCGGAGGTAACTTTGCATGATTAAGCACAGAGCTGACAGCATCAAAGAGCTGAACGAGAAACAGGCCGCAGAGGCCGAGAAGGACAAGACCATCGCCGAGCAGGCTGACACCATCGAGCTGCTGAAGGGCTGCATCATGGAGCTGGCCGACGTGGTCTATGGCGACGGAGAGGAGGACACCACAGCATGAGCAAGATCGTCGAGCTGTACGTCAAGGAGCTGACCCGCGAAGGCTCCACCATGACCATCAACGACGTCCCGAAGAAGCTGCGCAAGCAGGTCGAGGACGCCATCGCTGCCCTCAAGGCAGCCGCAAACGCCGGCACCGCGGAGGAAGGGGCGACCGAATGATCGCCCGGGCCCTCGCGTGGCTGTTACTCAAAACCGCAGGAAAGGAGGAGCGTGAAATGCTGGTACGTCTGTATGCAGGCGAGATCATCATGGGCCGCATCACCGAGGACGACGTCCCCGCGAAGCTGAAGGCCCGCGTGCACAAGTATCTCGTCGACATGGGCTACTTCGACGACGTCGAGGAATAAGCCCAAACAACAAGGAGGGCCGCGTCCTGCGGCCCTCCGGCTTTTATGAGGTGACACAATGATCGAAATCAACATCGGCGCGCTCGTCGTCCTGCTGGGGATCCCGACGGCCGTGACCGGCTTCTGCTTCTGGCTGCTCGAGCACAGGATCCAGAAGCGCGAGAAGCAAAAGGAGGCCGAGGAGGCCAAACGACAACAAGAGGCAGCAGCCCGAGAGCGTGCCCGTGAAGATCTCCAGATCATCACCATTCAGGGCACATCGGCAGCCATCGCCCTCGGCGAGGCGACGGCTCGGGCCGTGCAGCGCATCCCTGACGCGCATTGCAACGGGGATATGCACGCGGCCCTCGACTACGCTGCCAAAATCAAACACGCGCAGAAGGACTTCCTCACCAGTCAGGGGATCCACGCGATCATCGACTGAGGAGGTGGAGCAGCATGGCCGCAAAGAAGCGCCGGCGCAAGCGGAAAAAGAAGATCGAGGCGAGCAAGAAGCTCGCATACTGGGCGGCCATCGTGGCGAGCCTCAGCGCGGCCACGTCCTACCTGCTCTCAGCCTTCGGGCGTGACCCGGTCAGTGAAGTGACCGGCACGATCTTCACCGCCTGCGTCGGCTATCTAATCACATACGCCGGCAAGAGCCTCGGCGAGAAAATCAGCCGAAACCGCCACAGGCTCGACGCCGACGGCAACCCGCTCCCGGATCCGTCCGGGGACACTCTCAACAATGAGGAGGCAAAAGGATGAACACCATCGACATCACCCCTATCGTCAACGCAGCCATCGCCCTGATCGGCGCCGGCGTGAGCGTTTTCCTGATCCCGTGGCTCAAGAGCCAGACCACCGAGGCACAGCGCAAGGAGCTGACCGCGTGGGTAAAGATCGGCGTCGCTGCTGCTGAGCAGCTCTACAAGGGCGCCGGCCGCGGCGAGGAGAAGAAGCAGTACGTCATCGACTTCCTGAAGCAGAAGGGCTTCAAGGTCGACGAGGAGAGCGTCATCAACGCGATCGAGGCAGCAGTCAAGCAGCTCAACACCGAGGGCCTGACTATCGAATGACGGAGAGGGGCGGGCTCCGGCCCGCCCTTTTTCTTTTTGTAAAGGAGGCAAACCCATGAAAAACCAGAACACCGACGACATCAAGCTGAAGCCCGGCGAGACCGTCACCGACGAGACCCTCGACGAGCTGACCGGCGGGAAAGGAGACGACGACAATGAGTAACAGCTCTCTGGTGGTCTACACCAAGCTCAGCCCGAACCACTCGGGCAAGCGCACCAAGAAGATCGACACCATCACGATCCACTGTATGGCCGGCAACTGCTCCGTCGAGACCTGCGGCAACCTGTTCGCCAACTCTGCGCGGCAGGCGTCCAGCAACTACGGCATCGGCACCGACGGCCGGATCGCTCTGTACGTCGACGAGGCGAACCGCTCGTGGTGCACCTCGTCCAACGCCAACGACCAGCGGGCCGTCACCATCGAAGTCGCCAACAACGGCGGCGCACCCGACTGGCCCGTCTCCGCGAAGGCATACGCCGCTCTGCTGGATCTCGTGACCGACATCTGCAAGCGCAACGGCATCAAGCGCCTCGTCTGGTCGACCAGCAAAAACGACCGCGTGAACCACCTGAACGGCTGCAACATGACCGTACACAGGGACTACGCGAATAAGAGCTGCCCGGGCGACTACCTCTACAACCGCCACGGCCAGATCGCGGCCGAGGTCAACAAGCGCCTCGGCGTCACGGACGCAGGCGGCAGCACTGGCGGCCAGACCTCCGGCAGCACCGAGACCGGCCTGAAGGTCGGCGACGTGGTCGACTTCAAGGGCACGCAGCACTACACCAGCGCGGCGGCCAAGGACGCCAAGACCTGCAAGCCCGGCAAGGCCACCATCACGGCCATCGCGGCCGGCAAGGCGCACCCGTACCACCTGAAGGCGGTCAGCGGCGGCGGCTCCACCGTTTACGGCTGGGTAAACGCTGCGGACATCTCGGCCGGCAGCGCCGGCACGGCCACGAGCTACCGGCGGGTTTCTGCTTTTCTATGCGGTTTTAGAGCTTCGTGACGTAGTCCAGAGAGATCCAGCCCGCGCCGCTCTTGAGCTTGCCCCACTTGGTCGCGCCGGGGCCTGCGGCTTCGGCGACGATGGTGTAGATGCCCTTGCCCTTGATCTGGCCGGCGACGCCGTAGTTGGTGCGCAGCGGCGAGCTCGGCCTCCGTGGGCCGGAACCGCAGCACGCGGCCCTCGGAGTCATAGAAACCGCCGAGCGCGATGGTGAAAATATCGACCAGCCAGCCGATCCCGCAGGCCCCGGCCGTCAGCAGCCAGATGACGCCCGTGCCGGTTTTCCCGACATAGAACCGATGGACACCAAAGAAGCCGAGGAAGATGCACAGCAGCAGCGCCACCGTCTTGCTTTTCGGCGACGTCGGCCGCTGCGCTGCGGGGATGCTGACCGCGCCCTGCTGCGCGCCTGACTTCCCGCCGGAGCTCGTCGTATATGACAGGCCCGTCCCGGGGATCCCAACGGTCGTGTGACTTTTCCCCGTCGTGCTGACCGTGTGCTTCAGGCCCTTCGGGCCGAAGCTGATGCTCGCGCTCTTTTTGTTCAGGTTTACCCGGACACCCGGGGCCACCTTAAAGCTGCGTCTAAACCTTGTACCCATGCTTTTCCCTCCTATGTGCGCTTTTTAGCGTTTAGTCATCTTTGGCATAATATTACCATGCCAAAACTGGTAAAGTCAATATTGCATAGTCATCTTTAGCATAAAGGGAGGCGAGGGCTGCGAAGATATACAAACCAGACGGCAGGTGCAACATCTCCGGGGAGAGAGTCAGAGAGGAGCGGCTGCGGGCAAACCTGTCACAGGAACAGCTCGCCTACAAGCTCCAGATCATCGGGCTGGACGTCACACAGAAGGTCATCAGCAGGATCGAGAACGGCAGCCGAGTCGTCGCTGACTACGAGCTGGACTATCTGGCGACCGCTCTCGGAACCACCATCAACCACCTGCTCGGGAAAGAATGAGAAAGCCGCACGGCAGCGACGCCGTGCGGCTTTTTTCGTGGAAAATCGCGGGAAAATGTTGAAAAACTGCCGAATTATGCTTGACATTATAGAGCAAATGCTCTATAATATAATCACAGGCAAGGGATAGCCGAGTACAGAAAGAAAGGAGAACAAAACCGCGGAAAGGAGGCAAAGCCGTGGATACTGAGCAGATGAAAAAACTGCTCGAGCTGCTGGAACAGGCTCTAAAGTGTGAACAGGTTGCCACCATTACGATCACAATAAAGCCGAACCAAAAGCCCAAGCAGTAAGGTCGAAGGACGGCGGGAAAAATCCCGCCCGCCGTTCCTTTTCATTATAACCACGAAACCACGGCAAAGTCAAGCGGGAGGAACAACATGGACATCTCGATCAAAGTGACCTACAAAAGCGAGGGGCTGCAAAAGCTCCGCAAGGCTGCCGGCCTGTCTCAGTCTCAGCTCGCCGATCTGGCCGGGATCAAGGTGCAGGTGCTCCAGCAGTACGAGCGCGGCGCCCGGGACATCAACGGCGCAAAGCTGCCGACGCTGCTGAAGATCTGCAACGCGCTGGAGTGCAGGCTGGCTGACATCATCACAGACGAGGAGACGCTCGAGCTCCTGAAAAAGTACGAGGAACACTGACACACAGAAGGGCGATGTCCGTCGGCTTCATTCCTGCGCGGATGA
>OQWM01000452.1_pt1 | contig 25915 bp, 12 predicted proteins | sample 1691531 | NCBI WGS metagenome assembly OQWM01 (sample SAMN03418257, study PRJEB22391) | human gut metagenome | biome: human-gut; feature: organic feature; material: feces | host: Homo sapiens | place: Tanzania | collected 2013-01
CTTCCTTGCCGTCGATGTGGGCATGGAATTCCACAGTGATTTCGTCGCCCTCTTTCAGCGATTTCACGAAGTCGGCACTTGCACCGAGTCCGTAAACCACATAGCCATCGGCAGGAATATCCATATCGCCAGCGGTGGAAGGTGCAGCAATAGCCACCATCTTGAATGGCTTGCCAAACACAAACGATTCGCCGTCGGCCAACTTCATGGCCACCTCGGCTGCACCTGCTGGGGTGTCGGTATATGGGAAGAAGTGCTTGTTGTAGATAATCAAACGATTACCACCGGTTGGGTTCACCAAGTTCACGCCGTCCACACCACAAGTCTTACCCGAAGCACTGGTTGCCAAACCAGAGAATTTGGTGCAACCGATAATCGGATTCTGCTTGTTGGCATCAAGCACAAACTGGGTGAAGTCGGTGTTGGTGTTTGCCTTGTAGATTTCACCATCCACCACGCATGGACCAATGGGAATACCCGCCATAGGATCACCACGACGGGTGGTGCCTGAGGTGTAGTAAAAGTCGCCATTCACACCCAAGAAATAGCGCGCGCCCGGACGGGATTTGCGTTCCGACATGCTACGCACCGTTTCAGTACCGGCAAAGCTGTCCTGCCCCATCACCGTGCTAAACGAGATATAGGGGTTGGTCAGGTCGATTTTCGCGTAGTACACATACATCTGCCTACCTTCTGCCGAACGCATCAGCAGGGAGGTCTGCGAGGTACCAGGACCAAGCATGGCATGGAACAGCGTATCGGCTTGATACTCCGTGCCACGCACATTATATTGGATGGATGCGTGGGCAGCCATCGCCGCCACGCACCCCAATGCCATTAATGCAATCTTTTTCATCGTTTTATGATTTTAAAATTATATCAATCAGTGCGGTCACATCGCTCACATTCACCACGCCATCACCGTTGATGTCGCAAGCAGCGTCGGTGTATTCAGCGAGGCTGAGGATTTTGTTGATGAGGGCGGTCACGTCGCTGGAGTTGATAGCGCCGTCGCCGTTGATGTCGCCAGTTGCGCCAGTTTCCTTCACAGCGTTATACACGGTGCCAAAGTTCTTAAACACGATGTGATATTGCTGACCGGTCTTCGACGTGTTCATATTGAACTGGATAGAGTTCAAAGTGATGGGGAAATTGCCCATATTGTCGGCATCAGTCCATGATGCGGTTGGGAGGTCGATATCCACTTCCTTGTTAGGTTGTAAACCTGCCAATTCGATGGTTTGATAAGTCATATTTTCGCCATTTGCACGCACACCGAGCACCAAATTCTTTATAGGTGCCTCACCAGGATTGAGGGTGATGCGGATAGCGTCGGGCAAACTCCAAAGGCGGAAGCTCTTGGTGAGCACGATTTTTGGAGCACGACCTGCTGCGCCGGTATATTCATAGTCGATACCGCTGCCCACAGCCGTAGCCTTGATGTTTTTACCACCGGTTTGACTGAGTTTCCATGTGGCGATGTCGAGATTTGGGTCAATAGGCATCACATGGGCGGTTGGACGCTCTACGGTCACGGTCAAAGTGTCGCGCACTTCGCCGAGGGTGCCAATCACGAGGGCTTCACCGTCTTTCAAACCTTTCAAAATACCTGTATTTGCGCCAACAGTCACCACCGATTCGTCGGTGCTCACCCACGTGAGGGCTGCTGGATTGATAGGCATCTTTTTTTCGCCCACGGTGCTTTCCACATCGATGGCATATTCACGATAGGTGTCGGTGATGACGGCTTTGTTCACCAAAGCGATTTCATCGGCAGTGTTTTGCACTTGCGCAGTGATGGTGGTGGTTACGTCGCCGTAAGTGGCGGTAAGCACGCCTTCAACCATGGTGCCGTCGGCAAAGAAAGTGGTGTCGCCAATCACATGGCCGAGACCTTCGGGGCAAGAGAGCTTCACGCCCTTCACATCGGTATCGATGAGCATACCATATTGGTTGTAGCCATAGAATTTTGGAGTGTACATACCATATTTTGGCATTTGCAAGCTGAAATCCATATAGCGAATAGAGGCAATCACGCTGTCGTCGGGAGCTTCGCTCACAGCGAAAATACCGTTACAGTCGGCACGCTCATAACCATCGCTGGGACGGTTGCGCACACCGAGGGCACTTGAATAAAGGCAAGTGGAACCACCGCCGTCCACGTTAATAGCGTCCCATGCGCCAGCATACTTCATCAGCGAGCCGAGGGCTGGAGTGGTAGCGCCGTCGCTCAGAGGTGAGCGGCCGTCAACCACCAAGAAAATCACCTTCTTGCCGTCTTGGCTATAACCGAGCACGGTGCGAGGGTGAACAGAGGTATCGCCATTATACACCACATTACCGCCAACGAGCACCGATGTGTTACCCGAAATAATTTCAGATGGGGTGAAACCAGCGCCATTGATGGTGGCATTGAGAGTGAGGGTAAGCTGGTCGCCGGGCTTGAGCGCTGCAATGTAAGCGGCGGTTGAACCTCTACCAGAGAGGGTCAAGCCCTGTGCTGGCACGTCCATGTCGCCAGCAGCGCTTGGTGTGTTCACCACCTCCAATTTGCAAGGCTTGCCAAAGGCAAACGATTCGTCGCCATCCACATAGCGCACTTGCACCTCAGTCACATTGCTTTGGTTGGTGCCCTTGAAGTAGGTGGGGTTGTAGATGCCCACGGTATTGTTTGGTGTGTCGGTATTCACGCCACCAATGTTCACAGTGCCGTTTGCGCCCACGATGGTGCCACCGAAGTTCACATAGCCGATTGTGGGCACTTGGTTAGCGTCGATGGTGTATTGAATTTCCACACCATTCACACCCTTGTAAACCACGCCCTTAGCCATTGATGTGCCGATAGGAGTACCCACCACCGACTGTCCACGGCCTGTGGTGCCACGGGTGAGCCAGAAGTCGCCGTTCACGCCCACGTAGTAGCGCTGTCCGGGTTCTGTTTTGCGTTTACACATTTGCGAAACGGTTTCGCCGCCAGCCATCATGTCGGTACCACTCACCGCACGGATTTTCACATAAGGATTGGTCAAATCCACTGTGGAGTAGAACACACGCAAGTGCTTGTTGCCACTTTGAAGCAGCATTGAGGTTTGTGTGGTACCCGGTCCGATGTAAGCGTGAAAAGTGGTGTCGACCGAGTAAACAGTGCCAGCCACATCGCATGATCCTTTTGCATTTGCTCCAAGTGCCACAGCACCAGCGAGCATCAAAGCAGTAAATATTCTTTTCATTGATTGGATAATGTTATTTATTTTAGAAGGGAAAAACTCATCCCTGCCTTCCTATAGGAGGGGCTGAGGGATTATTGGACAATTATTTCAAAATCAAGTTAATCAGTGCAGTTACGTCGCCTATGTTCACTTCACCATCGCCATCGAGGTCGCACATGGCATCGGCATAGTCGGCGAGGGAGAGAATCTTGTTGACCAACGCTGTCACATCGCTGGCGTTGATTTCGCCATCACCGTTGATATCGCCCTTTTTCGATGGGGCTTCGGGAGCGTCGAGATACACGGTTTCGAAGCCGTTGAAGTGCATGTTATACACCTGCCCAGCCTTCGAAGCGTTCATATTGAGTTGGATAGAAATCAGCGAGATGGGATAGTTAGCCATATCGGTAGCGGCACACCAGTCGGCAGTAGGCAGGTCAATCACCATTTCCTTGTTAGCTGTGATAGCTGCTGGGGTGATGGTGTGGTAAACCATACCGCCACCATTGGCACGCAAACCAAACACGAAGTTTTTCACTGGTGCCTCGCCAGGATTGACGCGCACACGAATCATATCGGGCAAACTCCACAAGCGAAAGTTTTTGGTGAGCACGATTTTGGGACTACGGGCCGACACGCCTGTGTAAGTGTAATCGAAACCATTGCCTACGGCTGTGGCTACCACATCCTTACCACCGGTCTGGCTGAGTTTCCAAGTGGTGATGTCGAGGGTTGGGTCGATTGGCATCACGCGAGCCTCAGGAATTTCCACGCTCACTTGCATGGTGTCGCAGATTTCGCCAAGCACACCCACCACTTGGGTTTTGCCGTTGCGCAAACCTTTCAGCACGCCGGTGTGCTCGCCAATGCTGACGATGCTCTCATCGAGGCTCTTCCAAGTGAGTGCCAATGGGCTGATGTTCATCACATTCTCGCCGATGGTGGTCTGCACGTCCACAGTGTATTCCTTGTAGCCATTGGTGATGATAGAGTCGTTGGCGATTTTGATGTCGTCCACTCCATCAAGAATTTGAATTGGCATCGAAACGGTAGCGCCTTGGTATGTGGCAGTGAGTGCGCCTTCACGCGCGGTACCGTCGGCATAGAAAGTGGTGTCGCCTATCACATGGCCGAGTGATTCGGGGCAAGAGATAGTCACGCCCTTCACATCGGTATTCACGAGCATACCATATTGGTTGTAGCCGTAGAATTTTGGAGTGTAAACGCCATATTTTGGTGAGTGTAATGCGAAGTCAACGAAACGGATGCTTGCCACCGCGTCGTCGTCAGGCGCTGAACTCACGGCATAGAATGCGTTACCGTCGGCACGCTCATTACCATCGCTTGGCTTGTTGCGAACACCGAGGGTGCTGGTGTAGAGTACCGATGAGCCACCGCCGTCAACGTTCATTGCGTCGGTCGCGCCAGCATAGCGCATGATGTCGGCAAGCCATGTGGTGCGAACTCCGCTTGAAATGGGCGAACGGCCGTCAACCACCAGGAAGTAAGCCTTCTTGCCACCATCGCCATATCCCACAGCCGAACGTGGGTGGCGCGCACTTGCATCGCCACGGTCGCCTTCGCTCTGGAGGGTTTCGCCATTTTCCAAAATCTTAGGATTACCCGAAATAACCTGGTAAGGCTCTACCGAGAGGTCGCCAAATGTCCATGATGGCGAAACGGTGATGATGTCGCCTTCGTGGAGTTCGGAAATGAATGTGGCGGCAGTACCATGGCCGTGAAGCACATATCCACCCTTGGCAATGTCCATATCGCCAGCGGTACTTGGGTTGCCCACCAGTTTCATTTTAAATGGCTTTGCGGTTTCGAATTTCTCGCCTTCCACCAGCACGGCAGCCACCTCACAACCAGCGCCTATCTCGGCAGTTGCACCGTAGTACAGGTCGTTGTAGATGGTCACCTTGTTTTGGTTGGAAGCCGATTTTTCGTTGGCGTTCACATTGATGCCGCCCAAAGTGGCTTTTTTGCCATTTGGAGCCTCAACCGAACCACCGAAGAAGAAAGGATTCACATATAGCGAACCCTTGGTGTCAACCACAAAGTTTTTGAAGGTTCTCGCATTGTTGCGTGCACGGTAAATCACGCCATCGACCACGGTAGAGCCGACTGGGGTACCCACTTTCGACACGCCACGGTTGGTTTTACCCGATGTGTAGAAGAAGTCGGCATTAATGCCCACGAAATAGCGTTCGCCTTCTTTCGACTTGCGCTTCGCCATGCCCGAAATGGTTTCGTTGCCGGCAACCTTGTCGGTAGCGCACACACCACGGAGTTTCAAATAAGGGTTGGTCAGGTCCATTGTGGCATAGAACACACGCAGCGCATCACCATTGGCTGGATTTCTAAACCAAAGCGATGTGGAGGTGGTGCCAGGACCCACTTGATTGTGAAACAGCGTATCAACTGTAAACGTAGTTCCCTGAAGCGACCAGGTGTCGGCAGCCATGGCAGAAACGCTTGCCGCGGCCGCTAAAAGCATAGATAGTATAGTTTTTTTCATTTTAAAATGATTATATAAATTTCTCAGATTGAAGAGACCATCAAAAAAAATCCACACAAGCATCAAAAGCCCATCAAAAAGCCTTTCCCTTCAGGGGAGGGTTTGGAAGAGGCTATTTAGAGTAGATTTTCTCTCACGTCAATGTATATTAAAATCGTCATTAGTCGTTTGTAGGCATAAAGATACAAAATAAAGTGCAAAGCACAGCTACCCACCACCAAAAAAACACCTACCCCACCCCAATTCACCAAATCCCCACCCCAATCCCACGAATCAAAAACCGAATCATAACGTAGGGACATGCCTTTGGCATGTTTCGATGGCAACCACCAATTTTCTGTGAAAACGCATTGAAAACATGCCGAAGGCATGTCCCTACGTCATGGCGTTATTTTTTTTCGTTACGGTTGAGGGCAAAAAAATCCCCTGCGTGGAGGTGCCACACAGGGGAGATATTTGATTAGATGGTTAGGTGGATTTTATCACCGCACCTAACTTCTACATTCTTTTTTAGTTACCTGCCAAGATAATGTTAATTAGAGCGGTAACGTCGGATACGTTCACTACGCCGTCGGCGTTGATGTCGCAAGTAGCGTCAGCGTAAGTTGAAGTGCCGAGAATCTTGTTGATAAGAGCAGTAACGTCAGATACGTTAACCACGCCGTCAGCGTTGATGTCGCCCTTAGTGCCTGGCTGCTCTGAGCCTCCCACATTTTTGCCCATTTTATACACGCCCATGCCGTTGTAAGCCTTAAAGGTGAAAATAGTAGCTACATCCTCGCCGTTTTCCTTATCCACATCCACATTGAGGCAGTGAATACGCAATCCGGTGTCGCTAACCTTACCGAGACTGTCGGCAGGAATTTGCCAGTATTTCTTCATACCACCCAGCGACATGCCTTCACCCAACTCCACGATATTGGCTTGGCAACCGTGGCCATTGCCATCATAAGCAGCAATCACATAGGTGAACATATTCTTGCCGTCGATAGTAAATTCAGCCATACCGTTGGCGGTGAGTTGTGGTTGGAGTTCGTGTGGCACTTCTTCAAAAGTGTCAATCAACGAGCCACTCACATCGTAAAGCACAGGGGCAGAGTCGAAACAGTCGATATAGAATAGTTCGCCCGAATAGCGGTCTTCATCAGTAGTGCCGAGAACCATCTTCACAACAGGTGCGAGGCTAAAACCGGTTTTTGTTTCGGGATAGAAAGCGGTAAATTCGATAGAGTTGTCGCCCTCAAAGCCACCTTCAAATTCCTCAGCGCCCTTGTCGGCGTGCCAACGATAGCAGGTAGCACTACCAGCACCACCAGTGTTGTTGCCGATGGTCATCACATTACATTCGGCTTTTTCACGAGTGATGTCGCCAATCACGTCGAGGTAGTCGGTACGCTCCAGTTTATCGCCCTTAGGCAAGCGAAAGACAAGCGTCATCGCACCCGTTTGGGTATCTACCATGTAAATAGGAATTTCAGTAGCCACATTGCTGGTCATCGGAGCCACCCAAACGTGGTCAAAGTTGTCGCGACCAATACTTGCCACACCCAAGAAAGCGGTGTAAGGCGTGCCGTTGAGCGTAAGGTCGATGTCGGGAAGTGGAGATCCGTCGGCTACCTTAAAGCGGTGAATCACCGATTGCGAAAGTGTATCATTGCCCACCACCACTGCTTTTTCCTCACTGCGCGCCACATAAATGATACCCTCACTCATCACTGCAGTGCGGGCACGCGTATTACAAGCCGCATCGCGAATGAATGTGGTGGTGTGAACACGGTCGTAAATCCACTGATTCACTAAATTGTAGCCATTCACTGGCTCATACTTTTGCCCATCTGTAACAGCAAATGAGGCAATGGCCGATAGCATAGCCATCATCACCAAAAGTAGATTTTTTTTCATGTCAATGTGTATTAAAATTGTTATCAGTTTTTTATCGGCATAAAGGTACAAAAAAAATGTAAAGCATAGTTACACACCACAAAAAAATCTCCACCCCACCCCCCAAAAAAACATGAACATAAATCAAAAACACGAATCAAAACGTAGGGACATGCCTTCGGCATGTTTCGATGGCAACCATTTTTCTGTGAAAACGCATTGGAAACATGCCGAAGGCATATCCCTACGTTATGGCGTTATCTTTTTTCGTTACGGTTGGGGGCAAAAAAATCCCCTGCGTGGTGGGTGCCACACAGGGGGAGATATTTGATAGATGGTTAGGTGGATTTTATCACCGCACCTAACTTCTAAATTCTTTTTTAGTTACCTGCCAAGATAATGTTAATCAGAGCGGTAACGTCGGATACGTTCACCACACCGTCGGCGTTGATGTCGCAAGTAGCGTCAGCGTAAGTTGCAGTGCCGAGAATCTTGTTGATAAGAGCAGTAACGTCAGATACGTTAACCACGCCGTCAGCGTTGATGTCGCCCTTAGTGCCTGGTTCTTCACCACCACCTACGTTCTTACCAATTTGGTAAACAGCCATACCGTTGAAGCTCTTGAAGTCGAAGAGAGTAACAACGTCTTGAGCGTCGTTGTATTCTACGTTGAAGCAGTGTACACGGTTACCACCGTCAGAAGTTTGACCGAGGCTGTCGGCAGGAATTTGCCAGTACTTAGTCATACCACCGAGTGACATACCTTCACCGAGCTCTACGATGTTAGCTTGGCAACCGTGACCAGTACCAGAGTATTGAGCGATTGAGTAAACCATGAAGTTACGGTTGTCGAGAGTGAATTCAGCCACACCGTTAGTACCAGCTTCTGGATAGAGAGCCTTGTCAACTGCTTCGAAGCTGTCGATGATGCTACCAGTCACGTCGTAGAGAGCTGGAACAGAGTTGAAACCGTCGATGTAGAAAAGTTCACCAGCGTAAGGAGTTTCGCTTGCTGGGTCGTAGCACATCTTCACAACTGGTGCGTAGCTCCAGTTAGTCACTGTTTCAGGGAAGAAAGCAGTGATTTCGAGAGAGAGGTCACCTTCGAAGCCGCCTTCAAATTCTTCAGCGCCTTGGTCAGCGTGCCAGCGGTAGATAGTAGCCACCTGAGTACCAGCGTTCATAATGTTACATTCAGCTTTTTCGCGAGTGATGTCACCAATCACATCGTAGTAGTCGGTACGAGCAATCTTGTCACCCTTGCTGAGGGTAGTAACGAGAGTGAGTTCACCAGTTTCTACGTTGAGTGTGTAAACAGGAATATCAGCAGCCTTTTCGCCAGTGTAAGGGATTACCCAAACGTGACCGAAGTTGTCGCGGCCAATGCTATTCACACCCAAGAATACGCCGTAAGGCTTGCCATCGAGGGTTACATCGAGTGCTGGAAGTTCGGCACCAGTCTTAGCATCGAGACGATAGATTACTGATTGAGGCACAGTGTCGCCAGGAGCCACAACAGCAGCCTTCACTTCTGAGCGAGCAATGTAGATAACACCATTGTTCATCACTGCTGTACGTGCACGAGTGTTGCAATATTCAGCCTTAGGGAACACAGTTGGAGTGTGGAAACGGTCAAGGATCCAACTGTTCACAATTTTAATGCCGTTCACTGGTTCATAAGTCTGACCGTCAGTGACCGCAAATGCAGACGCAAATGCCACGAGAGCAAGCGCTGCAGTAAGTAAAAATTTCTTCATTTTTTAAAATAGGTTATTAAAATTATTAATTAGTTTTAGAATAGTCGAACTATACGTTCTACAAAGTAACTACTTTTTCCGCAAATAACCAAATTTTCACCTCAGAAACTTCTAAAAGGAGTCAACAAGTCAACAGGTCAACAAGTCTACAAGTCAACAGGTCAACGAGTTTTGGGGTCTGTTTGGGTCTGTCATGGGTCCGAAGGGTCTGCTTGGGGTCCGACAAGCAAAACACCTATTTAATCCATTAAATCCTATTTCCACCCTATTTTATTTTTTAGGTGATAATCGGATTTCAATGGATTAAATAGGTGTAAAATTTTTCACATACCCATTTCCACCCCCATTTGCCCTTCCTTTAAGGGAGGGTTGGGATGGTCTCGGTCTTGGGCTTGTATCTTTTTTACTTCACCACTTTGCCTGTGGTGCCGTCGGCGCGGCGCACCACGTAGATGCCCTTGGTGGGGTTGGTCACCTCGCGGCCGCACAGGTCGTAGTAAGCCACCACTTCAGCCTTGTCGGTGACAACGCTTTCGATAGAGCTTTCCATCTGCTTTTCAAAGTCGGCGAGCGAGCGTGGAGCCACTGCTGGCGTAGGAGTGAGGTAGTAGCAAATGCCGGTCACATTCCACACGCTGTTGAAGTAGCCGTTAGTGGAAGTGCCGTAGATGTCGGTGCCACGGAAATACCAGAGTTCACCGGTGCGGGTGCCGTCGGTCACATAGTGGAAAGGCACGTTGAATTTGCCATAATATTCAGGGTCGGGGTAGTTGGCATATTTCTCGTCGAACTTCAAGCCCTTCACTGTCACGAGTTGGAACATCAGGCTTGAAGCGTCGGCAGCGTGAATTTCGTCCATTGTCACCACCTTTGGCTCTACGGTGTTGCCTTCCGAGGTCACACGCCAAGCATCGGCAGCCACAGGCACGAAGTCGATACCGCCATCATCAGAGAAAATCACATTACCCACCAGGTCGGTGATGTTGGAGCCTTCCTTCACTTTGGTCAAGTCCACTTCTTCGTAGCCACAACCCGAAGCCGAACGGATTTCAGCAGCGCCTTGCTCGTCTTGAGCATAGAAAGTGAAGAAATTGCTGTCGATAGCGGTCACGGTGGCGTTGCCCTTGTAGAGATAAAGGGTGTTCATCGAAATGTTGTCCTCGTCGTAGAGCTCCTTAAACGAGTTCACGCTCACGGTTTCGATTGGGCGCCAAGTGATGGTTTGTGTGCAAGTTTGCGCACCTTCGGCGCTAAACGCGATGCGGTCGTCAACCTTCGCTGCGTTGGTCACGGTGAGGGTGAGCGTAACATCTGCGCCGTTTTCGCTTTCGGCATCAGCCTTGGCGATGGTAGTAGGAGCCACAGCCAGTTCGCCAGAGGTGGGAGCAGAGATAGTGATGTCGCCAGTCAAGTTCTTCGCCTTCACGTTCACGGTTTGGGTGTAGGTCAAACCTTGGTACACCTTGCCGAAGTCGGCGGTGAGCGATGAGAGCGTAATCACAGGCTTTTTGGTGTCGTCGGCTTTCGCTGGGGCGAAGATTTCAGCCCAAGTCGATGCCACACGCACCTCGTCGATGGTGCCTTCTGGAGTTTTTGCCACAACGGCAGAACCTTGACGGATTTCGATGCCACGCACATCGGCGAGCGATTCGGTAGCGGTTTCGTTGGCCACGACAGCGGCTGCTGGTTCGGCATCGCTCTTGGCAGGATTAATCCAGAGTGAAATGATGTCGTTGTCGGCACCTTCCACAATTTGATATTTAACCACGGCAAGGTAGGTGGTGTTGAGCGCCAATTCCTTGTCAGCCCAAGTGACTGTTGATTTCACATTGCCCATGTTGCCCACATTGCGGCTCACACCGAGTTTGAAGCCGTCGCCAGAAGCCTGAGCAAACAAGCCTGCGCCTTCTGAGCCAGCCTCTGAGTCGCCAAACTGGGTGGCATCAAGCGAATTGGCACCGGTAAGTGCCATAAATGCTGCAGAGCGAGAGCCTGATGGCTGTTGGCTGAAATTCACCAAAGCGGCATAGTAAACCACACCTGTGGCAGCGTCGGTACCCTTGTCGCGGAAAAGCGCTTGGCAATATTCGCCCGATTCCTTGGTCAGTTTCACAGCCTTGCCAGCCGCAGCGTCTTGATAGCCAGCGAAAGTGAGAGGAGAGTTAATCACTTGAATGGGAGCGGTGGTTTTCTTGCCAAACTTCACCCATTTACCATTGCTGTAAAGATTACCTTCAGCATAGTCGAACGACTCGGCAAGGTAAGTTTCAGCGTTCGCTGTCAATGCCATCGCGGCAAAGGCAGCGCAAAAAAGTAACATTCTGTTCATTAATTAGACTGTTTGTGTTAAAAAACGGCACAAAGTTACCAAAAAATTCTGAAATCCCCCAAAAACACAGAATAAGATATTAGAGTCAACAGGTCAACGGGTCAACGAGTCAACAAGTTTTTGGGGACTGTTTGGGTCTGTTTGGGTCTGTTATGGGTCTGAAGGGTCTGCTTGGGTCTGAAAAGCAAAACACCTATTTAATCCATTTAATCCTATTAACACCTAAAAAATAAAATAGGTGAAAATTGGATTTCAATGGATTAAATAGGTGTAAATTTTATTTCACAGACCCAAACGGACCCGTCGGACAGGTCGGACAAGTCAGACAAGTCGGATTTCCACCCCCAGTAAGCCATCCCTAAGGGATGGTCTGGGAGGGTCTTACTTCAAAATCATATTAATCAGCGCGGTAACGTCGCTCACGTTGATTTCGCCGTCGCCGTTGATGTCGCATACGGCGTCGGAATAGGTGCTGCTGCCGAGGATTTTGTTGATGAGGGCAGTAACGTCGCTCACGTTCACTTCGCCATCGCCATTGATGTCGCCTGGCAGTGGGGCTGCCACATAGTGGAACTGGAGAATGGGCGAATAGTCGGTGTAGAGTGTGGTGGTGGAGCCGGCTTTACCGTAAGCGTAGCGCGCACGCACATAGTACGACTTGCCATCTACAGGGCGACCTGTGCCAGTCATTTCATTAAGCGCAATGGTGGCAAATTCGCCACCTGTGAGCGTGGTCTTCCACGATGCGCGAACAGGGAACGACTTCGATGTACTGATTTCGATGCGGAGCGATTGTGCGCCTTCCTGTGGCACAACGTCGATGTGCTGATTGCCACGCAGCGTAGTACCGTCGGCAGCTGGAGTGACAAAAACAGGAGCCGCTGGCACCACATTCACGGTGGTGAACGACGACACCTCGCTCTGGTCGGTGGCATCGCCCAAACGAGCGGTGATTTGAGCATAATAGGTGGTGCCGCCAGCCAATGCAAAGCGTGGCACGCGCACCGATGCCTCGGTGGTCTCAACCGTATAATCTGGCGTGGTCATTTTTGCATTCGATGAAATGCTGAGGGTATAGACGGTGCCTTCGGCTGCCTTGTCCCAACTGATTTCGGGCATCAATTCCACATCAGCAGCACCATTTGCAGGGGTCTTGACGGTCATCTTTTCGCAAGTGAACGAAGCCACATCGCTGGTGGTGCTGGAAAGATTCAAACCGCGCGACGACACTCGCCAATAGTAGGTGCCAGGTGTGATACCTGGGATTTTAGCGATTGCCACAGCGGTATCGGGCACTTCGATATATGCCACAGCATTTTTGCAAGCCGCATCACTAAACACCTCCACGGTGTGGATGGTGCCGTCGGTGCGCCAAGCGAGGTTGGAGAGCATAGGCACGGTGGCACCGTTGGCAGGGCTGGTGATGACTGGCTTTTGAGCCGGACGCGACTGGCTGCCTACAAGCACTGGCGCAAACTCGTTTTCCCAACGGTCGAGAATGGTGACAGCAAAGCGATATCCAGTGGCGTAAGCCTCCTTGATGTCGTAACTATTGGGATAGGTGAAGCCGAGCAGATATTGCGCTTGGCAGCGGAACGACGCATCGTCCACACTGTCGGGAATGGCATAGATGGCGTAGCGCACATTGTCAACAGCGTCCCATTTGAGGGTGTTGCCCTCGCGGCGACAGTTTGCCACGGTGCCATACTGCTGCGGTGGAGCAATCCACTCGGTGCTTGGGCTGAGCGCAGGAGTGGTGAACACCTGATTTTTGAGCCAGCGGCGTAGGCCCCAAGTTTTGCCGTTGATGGTGCCGTTGTTGTTGCGCCAAGTGCTGTATTTGAAATACACCATACCTTGTGCGCCAGCATCGCGCATCACATTCACCTGCTTCACAAATTCAGCCAAATTCCAACCATCTCTACCAAAGCTGGAGCAAGATTGACTGATATACACATGGCGGTTGAATCGCTTGCCTATTTTCCCCCACCAATCGGTCACTTCGTCGAAGTTGCCGGTGGTGTTCCAATACACCTGTGGCGAGATAAAGTCGATGGTGCCGCGAGTGACCCACGCCATAGGGTCGCTGTAGATTTGGTTGTACTGCCAATCCGAGCCCGGACTTGGCTCCACGCCATACTTTTCAGCCACTGCTGGTGACGAGCAAGCCACGCCGGCTGGGCCGATGCCGAAGCGCACCCAAGGCTTGGTCTGCTTAATCATGGCATTCACATCAGCCACCATCTGGTTCACGTTTTCACGTCGCCAGTCGCCTTGGCTGAGCGTGCCGCCGCCGTTTTTGTAAGCATTGTAGAGGTCGGCATCGAGCGAGAAGTCGCAGCCACCCTGATTGTAGAAATAGTCATCGAACACCAAGCCGTCCACATCATATTTGCTGATAATGTCTTGGCACACGTCCACCACTCGCTGGCGCACTTCGGGAATACCGGGATTGAGCACAGTTTCGTAGTCGGTGGTGAGCAACCATTCGGGATGAGTGTGAATATAGTCGAGTTCGCTCTGCCCCCACTTGGTTGACTTTGGAGAATAGCGGTAGGGGTTCACCCACGCATAGATTTCGATGCCACGCTTGTGCGCCTCCTGCACAATCCATTGCAGAGGGTCGAAGGCAGGCACATCGCCACGCTTTGCCACAATGTAGCTCGACCATGGCTCATAAGCAGAATTATACATGGCATCGCACATAGCGCGCACATGGTAATACACGGCGTTCATATTGTTGGCAGCCAATGTGTCGAGCATACGCTGACACGCCACCTTCATGGTGTTTGCATTGCTTTCGGTGATGTGGCTGGAGGGCCAGTCGCTCACATAGGCACTCATCCACACGGCGCGTTGCTCACGCTTTTGCTGCGCCTGCGCCGTAGCCACCCCAAAGAGCAAAGCCACACAAATTGCGAATTTTAAAATAGAATTCATGATAAAAAAGTATTTTTTGGAAGAAATTTTTTTAGAAGTTAAGAAGTTAGGGAAGTTAAGAAGTTAAGACGGCACCATTGCCAATAGAAAAGCTATCGTCTTAACTTCTTTAACTTCTTAACTCCTTAACTTCTAAGTTAACTTCTTAACTTCTGAAATCAACTTCTTGTCAAATACAAAGCAGGGGACGCTGAATTTGGTATTAGCGTCCCCTGCTGCCATATTTCAGTTAAGAAACAGTCGAGAGAGGTGGATTAGAACAATGCTGTCTTGCGTGGGTTGATGCAGACACCAAGAATCTTGTCGTTGTTGTCCATGAATTTATGAACAGTCTTGGTAGCTGGATCGTAGTACATCAAGCCAGTGGTGTAAGTCTTATCGCTTGGAAGCGCACGGAAGCCAAAGTACACATAGTGTGTGTTTGGATCAACAGCAAACTGAGTGGTGAACACACCTTCTGCAGCGGTGTTGTTGATTGGGTCTGCGTCCATATTGATAAACTTATTGTAGTTGCTGTATTCCACAGTCTTGTCAGAAGCTGGAATGTCGTATTCGCAGAAGCCAACACCAGGAGTGTTGCCATTGGTCATCCAAACATAGAGCTTGCCAAGTTCTTCATCAAGGGTGAAGGCACGAGGTTGGGTGGTTTCGAGCACGATTGGGTGAGGAATCTTCACGCCTGCGCCAGTCTTGCCGATGTCGCTGGTCTTGAAGCGGTAGATACCGTTACCAGAGTAGTTCTTACCCCACCAGAACATACCGCTCTTGTCGATGTAAAGACCAGTGTGGATAGCACCGTAAGCGATACCTTGACCATAGTAAGCGAGTTGGTTGTTCACCACGAAGTAGCCGGCAGTGCTTGAGTAGATGGTGCTTTCGCGAGCGCCACGAGTGCTCAAAGGAATTTGACGGATACCGGTGTTACGGTCGGTGTAGTAGAGGTAAGTGCCATCGGTGCAGCCTTGGAATGGGTCGTTGAACGCCTGACCACCTACGTTGGTAATCATCACATTCACGTTAGAGCCATCAGCAGCCATCACGGTAATCTTACCATCGCCGAGAGTGTTGTTCTCGTCGTTCACATAGTAGTATTGCTTACCGCAGTCGAGGATGTAAACATTGTCTTGTTCAGCACCTGCATCGGTCTTTTCGGTTGCAAACACGAGTTGAGTAGGCATGTTACCAGAGTTCACACCCATATCGAATGGGAGGTTCTTGGTGCCCTTAGGGAGCTTGCTCATATCCACCAGCTTGTAAGCCTTGATATTGCCACCGAGTTCAGCGTAGTAGATGGTTGGGCATGGGTCAGAAGTACCCACTTGCACATTCACATAAGAGTCTTCCAAGCGACGGTTTTCGCCGTTCACGTCAAACCAAGTTTGCAATTCAATCTTCTGTGAACCGATGTTCTTGAAGCTGAGTGCGCCAGGGTTGTCGATGGTGCCATCTTCGTGAGAGTAGCCCACAAATTCAGTAAGTTCGGTGCCGTCGGCAGTCTTAGTGCCTTCTGGGAACTTCCAAACATACTTACAAATCAACTTTTCAGGGTTAGGCAACTCGATGCCAAGGTTCACTTGCACATCGTTGATCACCACCACTGGTTCGGTTTGGCTGGTCACGCTCAATACTGGAGCGATGTCGTAAATCATCAAAGGAGATGACTTAGAGCCGACACCGTCGACGGTGAGAGTAACGGTGTAAATACCTGCCTTTTCATATTTGTGCTTTGGGTTGGCTTCGTTAGAAGTTTGACCATCGCCGAAATCCCAAGTCACATTGCCACTCTTTGAAGAAGTGTTGGTGAATTGGACAGTTGACACGACATAGAAGTCGAGCGCATATTCATCGCCATCTACCTGGTAAGTGAAATCCACGTCCTTTGATGGGAAGTTACCATAGTTTGGCTCCTTGTCCACACAAGAGGTTACAGCCAGCATCATAATGGCCAAGAGTACAAAATTCTTTATCATTTTCATAGCGGCTTCGTATTAATTGAGTGTGATTTCTTCATTGTTACTTGTGATACCCACCTTGCCTTCAGTGTCGTAAACACGGTAAGTTGGCTGCAAATAGTAGGTACGAGAAAAATCTACGTTGTAAACCTTGTTACCAGAATCATAAATCCAGTCGATGAATGGAATGGTGCTGATAAGGTCTTTCCAGTAAGGCATATACTGTGCGCGCACGGTAGTGATCTTGCCACCGGTGTCATCGCTGTAGCGGCTGAAAAGCCATGGTGATGACTTGTAAACAGGGAATACGCTCACGCCTTCAGGAGCAGCCTCTGGAGTGGCGATTTCGTGGTAAGTGGTCTTTTCGTCAACTACGGTGATGTAGTAGTAGTGGTCGATTTCGTCAACCATCTCACCCTTGCTGTTCTTCACCTGAGTGTACCAAGCGTCGCTCTTCTTGTCGCTCTCGGTTTCGGTTGGGAAGCTCACGCCATACTTAGCGTTGAGGGCTTCAAAAGTTTCCTTCTTGAAGTCGTACTTCACATACACGTTGCGGAGGTCGTTGTAGTAAGCGCTATCTTTGGTGAGGGTGGTGATCATGTGCTCCACAAACTCAGTGTCGAAGCCTTCTGGATAGTAGCTTTTAAACTTATCTTCGTCCCATTGTGTTGGAGTTTTCCATACCACAGGAGCGAGTGTGCGTGAGGTTGGGAATGAGTCGGTGAGCACGAATTCGTGTCCGTCCCATTCAGCCTTAGAGTGAGCATATTTCGCCACGCTTTGTGCGCTGCGAACAGTGTCGGTAACTGAATACGACTTGTTGTATGCCAATGCGGTGGTGAGCTTAGCGGTGGCAGAAGCGGTTTGTTCGCGCTTCACCTGCACCCACACTTCGCTATGGTCGATTTGGCGGTCAGCCGAGGTGTAGTATTTAGCCTTGAAGCCAGCATAGTTGCCCGACTTCACCACCTTAGAGCTTTGTTCCCAGTCTACGGTAGGCAGCACTTGGCCAAGCTCGCCCTTGTCGGCGATGAGGTCGTGATTGGCGCAAGAAGTAAGCACCAACGCTCCCAAAGCTAAAGAACCTATAATATTTAATATTTTCATAATCGTTAGGTGTAATAAATCTTTTAATTAATAACGAGTTCTCACTTATTATTCGCCGGTGAGCGATGTCACTTCACCACATTTCTTAGCCCAAATCATTGGTTCTTGCAGCCACTTGTAGTTCTTGTAAGCGCCGAGGCGTTCAAGTTCGGAGCGGTTGTATTTTTCCTCAGTTTCTGGGTCGTAGTTGATACGTTGAATCCAAGTGTTCTCTTTTTGAGCTTCGGTCAAGCCATCAATCCAGTAAGCAGCGTAGAGGTTGTAAGGACGGCGGAGAGTTGGGTAGATAATTTCTTGGTTATCGCCAATGCCGTACTTGTTACGGTTGTTGCTGTAGTGGTAGCGACGCATGTCGGTCCATTGCTCTGCTTGGAGATAGAGAGCGATGTACTTCTGTTGCATCAAGTCGCTCAATGAGAATTCGCTTGGGTTGAAGAACCAGTGCTTGTTACCGCGTTCGGTCACCTTGTGCACGTTGTAGGTGCGGCGCACTTGACCGTGAACGGTCTTTTCTGTGTAATCTTCAGTGTTGTTGAGGAATGCGTCAACTTGCAAATCCCACCACTTCTTAGCCTGATAGCCAGGAACGTCGCTCGACGCAGCATCGCCAGGATACTTGTTGTCGGTCTTTTCGTTGTAGTTAGGGTTAGGATACTTCTGGAAGAAGAATTCGAGGTGACGCTCAATGTTGTGCTCAGTAGCTTCCTTAGCGAGTGCGCAAGCTTGTGTCTTGTCGCCCATCCAGTAGAGTGCCTCAGCCTTGATGAAGTAGAGTTCTTCCATAGTGAAGAGTGGGTTGTAACCGGTGGTAGCACCAGCGTAAGCACCCATATACATATCAGGGAAGTTTACTGCCTTGTAAGATGAACCCATACCGATGTTAGAATCTAGGTAGCGCATCTTCACCTTTGCAGCTTCGATTGATGATGAAGTTGGACCTGTACGGGCAAGCATCAAGAGGCCGCAACGTGGGTCGTTAGCCCAACCGTCGTGCTGGCTTTCTGCTGTAAACTGACCGCAGAGTTTTTCATCGTCTGGCTTACCGATACCGAGGAGGTCAACCATGAAGAACTTGGTAGGAACGGCTTCGCTCAAGAGGTTTGGACGAGATTCCCAAGAGTTGATCTTTGGTTGAGCCACACTCCATACACAACTTTGTTCGCCAGTACCGCCGGTGAAGTTGTAGCGAGGTTCGTTGCCAAACCATGCGCCGTAAAGGAGGTCGCCCTTGCGCCATTGTTGGATAGCGGCATCAGCAGCGTCAACAATCTTTTGGCAAGTGGCTGCGCTGTGGTCGATGTTAGGAATGTTGCGGAGCAGCAAGCGAGCCTTGATAGCGAGCACCAAGCCTTTCCAGCGGCTGAGGTCGCCACCGTAGATGCGGTCGGTGCTGAAGTCGATCTTCTGGTTATCTGGGCTATCGACGATTGAAGGATCGTCGAACATCTTAATCAAATCATCAGCCTCTTGGAGCATCCAAGCGTAGATTGATGCTTGGGTGTCGTATTGAGGTGAGTTCGACATGAGCGCTTGTGAGCGTGGCATATCGCCAAATTCGTCGGTGGTCAACTGGGTTGACATCAAGCGAATAGCGCGAGTAATCAATTCGTAGTTAGGTGAGTTGATAGCCTGTGAGTTGGCAATCAAGTTCTGACCGTTTTTGCAGATGTCGTAGAAGTGACGACGCCATTGTGGGTGACGGTTCATAGTCAGAAGTTCCCACTCGCTCTTGTAAGAGTAACCAGAACTGAGCTTGGTCTTGTCGGTGGTGGTGAACATCTGAGAGAAGTATGCGTTATACTCGGCATTGTCGTAGTTGATTTGCTGAGCATAGAACACGAGCACTGGCAAGCCCTTCTTGGCATCAATCACGTGTGCCTTGTCGGGGTTTACGTTGTCGTCGAGCACGTCTTTACAGCTCACGGTAGTCAACCCCACCAATGCTGATAATGCTATTAATTTTATCTTGTTCATAGTTTTGCCTGAGTTTAGAATGTTGCTTTAAGTGTGAAATTGAAGCTGCGGGTAGATGGCACGTTGTAGTTGTCGATACCAGAACCACCAGCACCACCACCTGTAGAGGCGAGCACAGCTGGGTCGTTGCCTGAATACTTGGTGAGCAAGAAGAGGTTACGGCCTGTTACAGTAGCGGTCAAGCCCTTGATTGGCCAAGTCTTCTTCAGCAGTGAGGTGAAGTCGTAGTTCAAAGTCACATAGCTCAAGCGGATGTATGAGCCATCTTCAATGAAGTTAGATGACACTGCATAGAAGTAGGTGCTCATGAAGTTGTAGTCGAATACCACTGGAGTGGTGTTCTTGCGGTAAGTGCCGTCGCCGTTAGCCACCACGCCGTCGAAGATGTATTCGCGGTTGCGATATTTTTCGAGGGTGTGAGCCATACCGTTGCCCATGAGGTTACGGCCAGTCACATTCACCACGTCACCGCCGCAACGGCCGTCGATAAGGAATGAGAGCGATGCGTTCTTGTAGCGCAGGGTTGAGCCGAAGCCGAGCAAGAAGTCAGGTTCGCGGTTACCGATGAGCGTACCCTTTGAAGAGCTGATCACTGGATAACCGTTTTCGTTACAGATCACGTTGCCGTCTGGGTCGCGCATGTAGTCCTTACCAGTGATACCAGTGGTAGAGCCACCGAGGTAAGAAACTGAGAAGATATCACCATACTGACCTGCGTTGATTTCCGACACACCTTCTGGGAGGTAGGTCAGCTTACCGCGGTTGTATGAGAAGTTCACGTTAGCAGTCCAGTCGAAATCTTCGGTCTTGATGATGTCTTGACCGAGGGTGATTTCCATACCGTGGTTGAGCACGGTACCTTCATTACGGGTTTGGAGAATAGTACCCGAAGCAGGTGACACACGCACCGACACAATCTGGTTGTCGGCAGTGGTTGAGTAGTAAGCCACGTCTAAGCGAGTGCGGCTGTTGAAGAAGCGCAAGTCAGCACCAATTTCCCATGAAGAGTCCATTTCAGGCTCAAGGGTGATAGCGCGTGAAGTGGTTGGGTCCACACCGTAGCCACCGTCAGGGAAGGTAACCCATTGCTTGTAGGTGTCGGTGAAGAGGTATGAAGGACAGTCCTTACCTACCTTTGCCCAGTTACCGCGAATCTTACCGTAAGAGAACCATTCGTTGCTCAAGTGGAAGAGTTCGCTGAAGATCACACCACCAGTAACAGATGGGTAGAAGTATTGGCACTTTTCAGCTTGCACAAGGCGTGAAGAACCGTCGAGACGGCCAGTCACTGACAATTGAGCCATACCCTTGTAGTCGAAACGGAGTTCGCCGAAGTAGCCATACTTGTTCCAAGATGAGTGGTAGAGTGAGGGGCGGTTGCTCTTGAGCAAGTCGCCGTTGGTGAAGTCGGTGTTCATGAAGCTGTAGTAGTCGCCGCCGAGCTGGAAGTGCTCGCCGTAGATTGAAGCTTCGTAGCTGCTCACTTCCTTGTATTCAGCACCCACGAGGAAGTTGAATGTGAAGTCTTCAGCAAAGGTCTTCTTCCAAGTGGCAGTAGCCAAAGCGGTGAACTGCTCGCTGCGTGAAGGCTGGAAAGAGTAAGCACCGTAGAGGCTTTGGTTTTTAGCCAAAACGTCTTTCACCTTATCGTCGTCAGGATTCTGGAGGTCGCCTTCATAGATGCGAGGAATGCTGTAGCTTTCGTAAGTGCTGTAGCCCTTGTCGTAACCAATCTTACCGTTGAAGATAAGGTCTTTGATAGGCTCGTAGGTCAATTGACCGTTGATCACGATACGGTTGCTTTCAGTGTTGCTCTTGTCGTTGTAGCGTCCGTAGTATGGAGAAGGACCGCAGTTCAAGCGTTCGAGGTCGGTGAGCTTGTCCCAGTTGTCGTAACGGGCAGCCCAGTTCACGTGGCCTTCGAGGGTTTGGTAGTCCTTCATGTCCTTGTTGATACCATAAGCGTAGATGCTGCTCATCGAGTTGCCGAAGCCACGGCTCTTGTTGTTGATGAAGTTGGTGGTGAGCTGCACGGTCACTTGTTCGCTTGGCTTATAGTTACCTTTCAAGAACACAGTGAGCTGCTTCTTGTAGTCTTTTGGCACGATACCTTGGTTGTCGGTGTATGCCACTGATGCGTAAGAGTTGAATTTTTCGCCACCTCCCGATACCGACATGTCGTACTTTTGAAGCAGACCGGTGCCGAGGAAGCCGCCCAAGTTGTCGTAGTAAGTGTCCTTGTCGCTCATGTATGGACCCCAGCCACCAGTTGAGCTGTTTTCCTTATACATACCGCGCACACCAGGGGTGAACACCTTTTGGAGCTTAGGCACACGCATAGCGTTGCTCACTTCGAGGGAAGCCGATGCGTTCACAGTCACCTTACCGTCCTTCGAGCCGCTCTTGGTGGTGATCATAATCACACCGTTGGCAGCTTCCTGACCGTAAAGCGCAGATGCAGCAGCACCCTTCAGCACGCTCATGTTTTCAATATCGTTGGCGTTGATGTCGCCCAATGAAGTACCGTGACCACGAACAGGCACACCGTCCACAATCACGAGAGGCTCGTTGTTCTGTGAGGTGTTAACTGATGAAATGGCACGGATAATCACCTGGGTAGATGAGTTTGGTGAACCACCACCCGACGACACTTGCAGACCAGCAACCTTACCTTGCAGTGAGTTTGCGAAGTTTGAAGCACTACCGGCAGTCACCTGGTCGGAGTTAAGACTCTGAACCGCAAAGTTCAGTTTCTTCTTTTCTTGTGTCTGACCCATTGCGGTAACCACAACCTCAGAGAGCACCTGAGAGTTGTCGGTCATCTCCACTTCGATAACGGTTTGTTTGCCAACCTTAACCGAGATAGGGTTCATACCCACATAAGTGATGTCGAGCACGTCGCCGTCCTGCACATCAATTTGAAATTTTCCATCAATATCGGTGGTCACACCACGAGTTGTGCCATGCACGCGCACGGAAGCACCAATAATGGTCTCTTTGTCCGACGCTTGCTTCACAACACCCGTGACAGTGCGGGCAAATCCCATCACCGCAAAGAGGGAAAAAAACAGAAGCAATAGCTGTTTTCTCATAATTAATTGTTTGTTAGTTATAGTTAAATGGATTGTTATCTACTTATAAGTTAAGCAATTCAACATCTCAACCACGCTCATTCGCACTCGTGTGCATAATAAGCAACTACAAAGTAAGCATTTTTTTTTGTAAAGAAAAAAGAATTTAACGCATCATTTCCACTCATTTACATTATTTAAGATTTAAATACACATTTTTCGGGTTCCCCAGTCGGGGGCACCGAAGTCAACGAGCCAACAGGCCAACAGGTCAACGAGTGCACAAGTTTGGCGCCAGCTTGGGTCCGCTTGGGTCTGCTTGGGTCCGTAATGGGTCTGAAGGGTCCGTTTGGGTCTGAAAAAAACACCCATTTAATCCATTAAATCCTATTTCCACCTATTATATATAAGGTGCGAATCGGGATTTCAATGGATTAAATAGGTGGAAATTATTTCACAGACCCAAGCAGACCCGTCGGACCCGTCAGACAAGTCGGACCCGTCGGACAAGTCGGATTCCGCCCCCAGTAAGCCCTCCCTTTAAGGGAGGGTTTGGGAGGGTCTTCTTCTTACTTCAAAATCGCATTAATCAGGGCGGTGACGTCGCTCACGTTGATTTCGCCGTCGCCGTTGATGTCGCACACGGCGTCGGAATAGGTGCTGCTGCCGAGGATTTTGTTGATGAGGGCAGTAACGTCGCTCACGTTCACTTCGCCATCGCCATTGATGTCGCCTGTGATTTGCGAGTAGAGGTCAATATTAATATGAGTAACATTGCCGGCTTGGAAGCTTGATAGTTTCAGATAGGCAGAGTATACCTCGGAATACTCGCTCATACGTGGTCGATAGAAGAAATTACGGCTATCAAATACATAGCCCACGCTTTGCCTGTACACGTCCACTCTTTCACGAGGGGTGCCCACGAGCAAATTAGTGGGGGTGCTGGGTGTGGTGCTGGGGCGCTTGAGTTTGATATCCAACTTATTATCGAAGTCTTTAAGCAACAAACCAGTGCCAGCAGGCGTCGATGCCACTTGCTTGGTGTATGCCATCTGCTCCGAATTGTCGAACTGGTGTACGACATAGGCTTTCAAGCCCGATGCTTTCCAATCCACAGGATAATCAACCGAGATTGTTCGGTCGTCGCTTATTGAACTCTTCTCGATGTAGGCATTCAGTCGGTCAACGGGGAAGATGGTTTCTCCCTCCAACTTTTCCCAATCAAGAACACCCTCCTTATACGTATTGTATTCTCTCAGCGGAACATAGCAATAGAAATCTTTGGCGTTTTGCCCGTAGAGCTGTTTACCCCATTTACGCGTCCAATTCTTGTTTCTCCAGATTACCAGTTCAGAGAGCTGCCTGCAACCAACAAATGCTTCATCTCCAAGATATACGCAAGTGTCAGGCACTTCGAAATTTTTAATGCTTGTGTTGGCAAAAGCTCTGTTCCCAATGTGCACAAATGCTTTCATCTTACCAGTTTCCACATTTTGTATCTGGGTACACATATCGAGTGCTCGGTCACCAAAACCGGTCATCATATACTTTTTGTTTGCGCCGTGAGTGTAATCGGTCTCTGAAAAGGTTGCTGTAAATTGGGTGATGTTAGTGCGATCCTTATTCGCAGGGTGATACACATAACTCGCCTTGCCAGAATAGGTCACTCCATCTATTGTAAACGGCGTATAGCTGATCACACTCATGTGATATATCGTATTGTATGGGTCGGCATCTTGGTATGTGAAGTCGTAGGCACCTTCCATCACCTGAAGTGTGCCCCAATATTGATTTTTCTTGAAGGCTTCTCCGCTGCCCGCTGGCACATAGAGCTTGCACGACGTGGGAACATTGGTCAAGTGGGTGGGTCTATTTGCAAATTGGGCATTGTTGAGAATGATTTCTTGAAGATAATTATTCTTTGCTATGCATTTCGAATCCATTTTAGTTACTGACGAGGGGATATGGATTCGCTTAAACGAGTTGTTGTAAAATGCAAGCATCCCCAATGTCGTAAAGCCACATGGAAGAATCACATCGGTGGCAATGCGGCAGTCGTCAAAACCAGCGTCTTCAATCACTTTCAAGTTGGGGTTGAGTTTAAGCCCCACCAAATTAGTTTGATTCTGGAAAGCATATTGCCCAATCGTTTGAATGTGCTTTCCGAGCGTAAGATTGGTTTTGACGCTGAGTGTAGTTCCATTACCAAACACATAACCGCCAACCTTTGTGACGGCATACTTCTTGCCACCCGGCAAAGTGATATAATCTTGAATTACAATTTCCGACTTGCCAGTGTTGTGCGGAGCATAAACCAGCATAGCTCTGCCGTCAAATTTCTCGCCATTCACAGTTTGTGCATTGCCGTTAATGATTGTGTATCGCAAGCCGTCGGTGGCGAGATAATCATACGCACCAGCCTTGTGGTTCTTCCATTTAGCCCAAGGTCCCCAATTGAAAGGAGAGCTCCAGCCAGCTCTATAGAGTGTACCTCTCTTGCAATCATCAAACTCATTTGGTCTGCTTGAAACATCTAACCCATAAACATCTCGGTTGACATACAGCACATCAAGTGCAGTGGCTCCTACGAAAGAGCCCTCGCCCCAGCCTGTATGGGAGCTTGGAAGCTGAAGCGTGGTCAATCCAGAGCAGTATCGGAATGTGCCTATACCAAAGCTGGTGAGGCCATAGGGGAAATAGATTTCCTCAACATACTTGCAGTACTCAAAGGCGTAATTGCCAACCTTCTTGAGAGTGGGAGGAAGCGAGTTGGAGTCGAGCACTTTTCTATAGGTGTAGCCCTCTGGGCATCGGAACAAAATTGTGAGCCCTTTGTCGTACAAAAGTCCATTATAAGAGGTATAGTTTGTGTTTTTGGAATCAACAGAGATGTATCCAAGTTTCGTGCAACCGTCCACAAAGTATGCGCTACAGGAGTACACATTTTCTGGCAATTTGATTGTAGTCAGAAGATTGCACCCCTTGAAAGCATACTTTCCAATTTGTTGGAGTGAAGAAGTTGCCATCTGCACCCACTCTATCGACGAGCACCCATTGAAAGCAGAATCACCGATTCTTCTCAACTTTGAATAACTCGACAAATACACGTTCTTAATGTTGGTGTTGCCCAAACACGCACTGTCGGCAATCTCCACCACATCAAAATCGGCAATG
>OQWM01000457.1_pt1 | contig 25767 bp, 23 predicted proteins | sample 1691531 | NCBI WGS metagenome assembly OQWM01 (sample SAMN03418257, study PRJEB22391) | human gut metagenome | biome: human-gut; feature: organic feature; material: feces | host: Homo sapiens | place: Tanzania | collected 2013-01
CCGCCGCTTTCGCGGCGGCGTAATTCAACTCAACAGTGCGTCCGGGGACGGTTTACTGTGCAGCCATCTTACGGGCCTTGGCCTCCATCTTATTACGGAAGACGTCGATGGTAACGGCCAGGATGATAACAGAGCCGATGACGATGTACTGGACATCGTTCTTGGCACCGGCCAGGTTCAGGCCGTTGCGGATAACAGCCATCAGCAGAGCGCCGATCAGGGTGCCCCAGATGGTGCCCTTGCCGCCGGTGAAGGAAGCGCCGCCCACGATGCAGGCTGCGATGGCGTCGTTATCATAGGTGGAACCGGCGTTGCCGTTAGCGGAAGCCAGACGGCCAACAGACACGATACCAGCCATACCGGCCATGAAGCCGGACAGAGTGTAAACGAAGGTCAGCACGTTCTTGGAGGGGATACCGGACAGGCGGGCTGCCTCGGGGTTGCCGCCCACGCAGTAGATCTGGCGGCCCAGAGCGGTCTTGCGCAGGAAGATATCAAAGATGATGAACACAACGATGACCAGAACGAAGCTGAAGGGGATGCCGGGGAACTTCACCTTGGTGGTGCCCTCATAATAGGTGGTGAACAGAGAGCCGCCACCGATCCACATGAGGCCGTCAATGCCGGTATTGGTGAAGGCGATGGACTTGGAGCCGGTAATGACCAGTGCCAGGCCCCACAGCACGTTCTTCATGCCCATGGTGGACACGAAGGGATGGGGCAGATCCAGACGGGTCAGCAGCGTACCGTTGATGAAGCCGGCCAGGGTGCTGACGGCCAGGCCGCAGAGCACCAGCAGGAAGGGGTTCGTGATGCCGGACTGGACCATAACGCCGATGGTGCAGGTGCACAGCACGCAGTTGGAACCAACGGACAGGTCGATACCGGCGGTAATCAGGGCGCACAGCATACCGGAAGCGATCAGGCAGTTGATGGATGCCTGCTTCAGGATATTCATGAAGTTACCGACCTTCATGAACTTGTCCGGCATGGTGATGCAGAAAATCAAAACCAGGATGGCAAGGGCCATCAGTGTACCGAGCTTTTGCAGAAGCTCTTTCATTTTCGTGTTTTTCATATCAGTCTAACTCTCCTCCCCAGGCCGCTTTCATGATGTCTTCGGAATTGAAGTGCGGCGTGTCCCGGTCAATATCAGCCATCACACGGCCGCCGCGCATAACTACCACATGGTCGCTCATAGCCAGGATCTCCGGCAGTTCGGAGGAGACCATGATGACGCACTTGCCGGCCTTCACCAGATCGTTCATGACCCGGTAAACCTCGATCTTGGCGCCCACGTCGATACCACGGGTGGGCTCATCGAAAATAAAGATGTCGGCGTCGGTGTTGACCCACTTGCCGATAACCACCTTCTGCTGGTTGCCGCCGGACAGCTGGCCGACGACCTCATTCAGGGAGGGGGTCTTGATCTTCAGGGCGCTGACATTGTCATTGCCCGCCTGCTCAATGCGGTCCTTGTCCAAGAAGGGACCGTTGGAGAAGCCCTTCATATTGGCCAGGACCAGATTGGTCCGCACATCCAGGCTGAGCACCAGGCCCTGACCCTTACGGTCCTCTGTCAGGAAGGCGATCTTTCTCTTGATAGCGTCCTTCGGCGTTCTGATATGTACCTTCTCGCCCTTGACGTAGATCTCGCCGCTGTCCAGCTTGTCAGCGCCGAACACCGCCCGCATGGTCTCCGTACGGCCTGCGCCGACAAGTCCCGCAAAGCCGGTGATCTGGCCCGCATAGGCCTTAAAGCTGACATCGTGCAGGACGCCGGCCTCGTTGAGGCCCTTGGCCTCCAGCCACACCTCGCCCTTGGTGCCGAATTCCTTGGGATACAGGTTATCCAGCGTACGGCCTACCATGGCGTTGATGAGGGAGTCCTCCGTGAGGTTCACGGTATCCTCGGTGATGATGTGCTCGCCGTCACGCATGACGGTCACACGGTCGCAAAGCTCAAAGAGCTCTTCCAGTTTATGTGACACGAACAGGATGGCCACGCCCTTGGCCTTCAGGCCCCGGACGGTCTCCATCAGCTGCTCGATCTCTTCCTTTCCTAAAGAAGAAGTAGGCTCATCCATAATAATGAGCTTAGCATCCAGGGACACAGCCTTGGCGATCTCCACCATCTGCTGCTGACCCACGCCCAGCTTACCGCACTCCAGGTGGACGTTGATCTCCGGATGTCCCAGTGTTTTCAGCGCTTCCTCCGCCTCGGCGTGCATCCGGGGATAATCCAGCAGCAATCCCTTCTTAACGGCACGCCCCATAAAAACGTTATCCGTGACAGGCAGCTGCTTGACGATGTTCAGCTCCTGATACACACAGGCGATGCCTGCCTCGCGGGACTGAACAGGGTTTTTGAAAACGACCTTCTGGCCGTCCACAAAGATTTCCCCTTCTTCCGGAGTGTGAACGCCGGTGAGCACCTTGATCAAGGTGGATTTACCTGCGCCGTTTTCTCCGATCAGACCGTGGATCTCACCGGGTCTGATGCCGATAGACATGTCTTTTAACGCGACAACACCAGGAAAACGTTTGGTAATATGTTTCAGTTCGACGACATACTCGCTCATGGAATTACCTCGTTTCTGTTTTTCCTGATTTCCGAACCGCTCCCGCCGCAGCGGAAGCGCTCTCTCGATCCCGATTCCCGGGGTCATTTTCGTTGAAATGTGCTTGCTGTTTAATCGTTTTCTTCTGTGCGCATTGTAACCGGGATCAGACAGAGAATGGTTCCTGCCAGATCCCGGCGCGCCGAAAATTCTCCGTTCCGCCGTGGGAACCCATCAGGTTTCCGCTTGCAGGCACGCGCATGATCGGCTTTTCGGAATACAGCGGCAGAAAACCTGCCGCTGTATTCCGGCTTTTTTGCTTTTCAGCTATGGATAGCAGTCAGGCTGAATTAGCCCTTCATGGCCTCCAGGTTGTCCAGGTAAGCCTGGCCGTTCTCAGCGGTAACGACCTGAACGGGAGCATTGATGACTTCGTCAACGGGCTCGAGCTTGACAGCCTTCACGGCAGCCTCGACCACCTGATAGCCCATCTCATAGGGCTGCTGAGCGACGGTAGCCTTCACCAGCTCGCCGTCCAGGATCAGCTTCACGGCAGAAGCGTTGCCGTCGAAGCCAACGATGGTGATGTCAGACACGCCGGCGGACTTGCAGGCGTTCATAGCGCCGATAGCGGTATCGTCATTGTGGCAGAGCACGATGTCGATCTGATCGGGATAAGCGCTCAGCAGGTCTTCCATGGCCTTGGTAGCGCCGTCGGTCAGGTTGTTGCCGGACAGCTTGGCCAGAACTTCCACGCCAGCCTCGGTGCAGGCCTTCTCATAGCCTTCCATACGCATGTTGGAGGTGTTGTCGCCTTCCTGACCGTAGATGATAACGGCCTTGGCGTCGGTACCGGCCTGCTCGATGGCCCACTTGCCGCCCTCATAAGCAGCGTCCACGTTGGAGGTGCCCACGAAAGAGGTCTGGCCAGCGATGCCAACGTTGGTGTCAACAGCCAGCACGGGGATGCCAGCGTCGATGGCAGCCTGCAGAGCGCCCTGAGCGGCACCAGCATCGTTGGGAGCGCAGACGATGGCGTCGCAGCCAGCGCCGATCTGCTGCTCGATCATGGAAACCTGACCCTCGATGTCGCTCTCAGCGCCGGGGCCAACCACGACCACGTCAACACCCAGATCATCACCGGCGGCCTTGCAGCCGGCCTCCACATAGCCCCAGTACTCAGAGGCCAGGGTCTTCAGGACAACAGCGACCTTGACATCGCCGGTAGTGGGGGTCTCGGTCTCGGTCTCGGTCTTGTTCTCGGTGTCGGCAGGGGCCTCGGTCTTCTTGCCGCCGCAGGCAGCCAGAGACAGAGTCATTACCAGTGCGAGAGACAGTGCAAACAACTTCTTCATTCTTCATTTGCTCCTTTTCATTTTTTTCAGGATGTTTCCGGCAAAAAGCCGAATTCCTGACAGTATTAATTTAGCACAAACATAGCAGACTTTCAATCTTAAACTTTGCTCAAAGTGCAAAACTGTTATCGTGCACAGGGAAAATCGTTTTCGTTTGGCACTTTTCACAGTTCATTTCAGAGATCAGCCGCCGCAGGCATTAACCGTACTTATGAATATACCATCACGATTTATGGCTGGTTTCAGGCTGCGGCGCATCGTATGTCTGCCGCGGACATTCTTTGGTCAGTTTGCGCACACAGTATGTCTTGCCGTTGGTTTTCTCCGTTTTTTTGTCCGCTTTGTCAATAGGCACATCCCCGCTTTACCACTTATAATCAGGAATAGAGTGTCATACTATAAATGAGATGCATACCTGGTCCGATGGATACTTCGGGCAGAAAGGGATCTGATATGAACATTTTCTCTCTCTTTACCCTGTGCGGAGGGCTGGCCTTCTTCTTATACGGCATGACGGTCATGTCCAAAAGTCTGGAAAAAATGGCCGGCGGCAAGCTGGAGCGGCTGCTCAAGCGCATGACCTCCAACCCCATCAAAAGTCTGCTGCTGGGCGCCGGCATCACCATCGCCATCCAGTCCTCCTCCGCTATGACGGTCATGCTGGTAGGTCTGGTGAACTCCGGCGTCATGGAGATCGGACAGACCATCGGCATCATCATGGGCTCCAACATCGGCACCACCCTGACGGCGTGGCTGCTGTCCCTCACCGGCATCGAAAGTGAGAACTTCTTTGTCAACTTCCTCAAGCCCAAGAATTTCTCCCCCCTGCTGGCTTTGATCGGTATTCTGCTCATCATGGGCTCCAAGCGGCAGCGCCGCCGGGACGTGGGCCGGGTGATGATGGGCTTCTCTATTTTAATGTACGGCATGGAGCTGATGAGCGGCGCGGTGTCTCCTCTGGCAGATATGCCGGGCTTTACCCACTTCATGACTGCCTTCACCAATCCCTTCCTGGGTGTGCTGGTGGGCGCTGCCTTCACCGGCATCATCCAGTCCTCCGCCGCCTCCGTTGGCATTTTGCAGGCACTGGCCATGACCGGCTCCGTCACCTACGGCATCGCTATCCCCATCATCATGGGCCAGAACATCGGCACCTGCGTTACGGCTCTGATCTCCTCCATCGGCGTCAGCCGCAACGCCAAGCGGGTGTCCGTCATCCACATCTCCTTCAACCTCATCGGCACCGCTCTGGGTCTGCTGGCCCTGTTTGGCGGTGAGATGTTCCTGAATCTGCCCTTTCTGGCAGAGCCCATCGGCGCTGTTGGCATCGCATTCTGCCACACGATCTTCAACGTCTGCACCACCCTTGTGCTGCTGCCCTTCAGCCGGCAGTTGGAGCGCCTTGCCAATAAGGTGATCCCCACGGAGGACAAGCCCTCTGACTTCGCCTTCCTGGACCCCCGGCTGATGCGGACCCCTGGCGTGGCTGTCAGCGAATGCGCCGTCATGACCAACCGCATGGGCGCTCTGGCGTTGGAAAGCATGCAGCTGGCTCTGGCCCAGTTCATTCAGTATGACGGCAGCCGGGAGGAGCAGATCCTGGCCAACGAGGACAAGCTGGACACCTATGAGGACCGTCTGGGCGGCTATCTGGTCCAGATCTCCCAGCACGGCACCTCCTCCGCCGATATGCGCACCGTCTCCCGCCTGCTTCACGCCATCGGAGACTTTGAGCGCATCGGCGACCATGCTCTGAACCTGCAGGAATCCGCCAAGGAGCTTCATGAAAAGCAGTTGGCCTTCTCCCCCATTGCCCGGGAAGAGGTGGATGTGCTGACCTCCCTGCTGGAGGATCTGCTGAACAGCGCCCTGCGCAGCTTCCAGTCGGACGATCCCCAGATGGCCCGGCAGGTGGAACCTCTGGAGGAAACTATGGACCTCCTTACGGAGGAGATCCGCAGCCGTCACATCCGGCGGCTCCAAAGCGGCCAGTGCACCATCCAGCTCGGCTTCATCCTCAACGATCTGCTGAACAATGCCGAGCGTGTGGGTGACCACTGTTCCAACATCGCGGTCAGCGTCATTGAGGAGCAGGAAAAGCAGACCGCCTCCCACGCCTATCTCCACAGTCTGAAGAAGAATGACGAGTTCTCCTTCCAGCTTCAGCAGAACCTGAGCCGGTACGTCCTGCCTGCGGAAGCCGCAGAGGACCAGCCTGCCGAATAACCGATTTTCAGCCAGCGTTCCCTTACGGGAGCGCTGGCTTTTTGCGTTTCCGGCCGCATATTCGGTTGAAGATGGCCCGTTCTGTCCGGGAAATCGAAAAATCAGCAGTCTCAGCCGCCGAAACAGTCCCTTTCTGTATAAATATGTGCTTTACCTTCCGGTGTTTTTCTGCTATACTATATGTTTGTTAATGTGGAACATTGTTTGTTCCGCCTGATTTGAGAATGGGGGTGTCCGAATGAAGTATCAGAAATGGCATATCGGTACGGCATCAGAACAGGACACTGCTCTTTTGAAGGAAGCCGGCTACCCCAGTCTGCTGGCCACGGTGCTGGCCGCCCGGGGCATCACCACCTCCGAGGCCGCTGCCGAGGCGTTGGAGCGGGAGACCTCTCTGACGATCTCCCCCATGCTCATGCGGGACATGGACAAGGCGGTGGCCCGGATCCAGAAGGCGCTGGCCAACGATGAGACCATCGCTGTTTTCGGCGATTACGATGTGGACGGCATCACCTCCACGGTGCTGCTTCTGGACTATCTGAAAAACTGCGGCGCCAAGTGCCTGCGCTATATCCCCCGGCGGATCGAGGACGGCTACGGCCTCTCCAAGGACGCCATCCAGGGCCTGCGGGACAAGGGCGCCACCCTGATGATCACCGTGGACTGCGGGATCACCGGCAATGAGGAGATCGACTTTGCCGCATCCATCGGCATGGACGTGGTGGTGACGGATCACCATGAATGTAAGGAAAACCTCCCCCGGGCCGTGGCGGTAGTGGACCCCCACCGTCCGGATGACGCCTATCCCTTCAAATATCTGGCTGGCGTGGGCGTGGCGCTGAAGCTGGTGCTGGCTCTGGGCGGACCGGACCGGGAAAACGCCCTGTTCGCCCGGTACTGCACTCTGGCCGCCATCGGCACCATTGCCGACGTCATGCGGATGGAGGGAGAAAACCGCACCATTGTCTCCTGCGGCCTTGCCGCCCTGAACCACACGGATTTTGTGGGCATCCATGCCCTTTTGAAAGAGGCGGGGCTGCTGGGCAAGCCCATCACCTCCATCCAGATCGGCTTCGTTCTCTCCCCCCGGATCAACGCCGCCGGGCGCATGGGGGCTGCGGATCTGGCCGCGGACCTTTTGCAGGAGACCGATCCCGCCAAAGCGGAGGAGCTGGCCAAGCAGCTATGCGACCTGAACCGGGAGCGGCAGGCGGTGGAGCAGTCCATCTGCGCCGACGCCATTGCCCAGATCGAGCGGCTGCGGCCGGAGGAACGGAACGCGCTGGTGCTTTCCAGCGAGGAATGGCATCAGGGCGTGGTGGGCATCGTAGCCTCCCGTCTCAGCGAAAAATACGCCGCCCCCAGCTTCATGATCCATCTGAAGGACGGCTCCGGCAAGGGTTCCTGCCGCTCCTACGGCGGGTTCAACCTGTTTTCCGCGCTGGAATCCTGCTCTGACCTGCTGGACGGCTTCGGCGGTCACGAGCTGGCAGCCGGTTTTACCATCCCGGAGGAAAACATTGATACCTTCCGCCAGCGGATGAACCGCTTCGTAAAGGCCGCCTCCGGCGGTGAGCGGGCGGTGAGCTGTCTGGAAGTAGACGCCGCCATTTCCAACCCGGCGGATATGACGTTGGAGCAGGTGGACCATCTGGCCCAGTTGGAGCCTTATGGTTCCGGGAATCCCCGCCCGGTGTTCGCCCTGCTGGGCGCCACGGTGGACAGCGTTCAGGCCGTGGGCCAGGGCAAGCACCTGAAGCTGCGGCTCAGCAAGGGTCCCAGCCGGTTTGACGCCATTTTCTTTTCCATGCCGGAGGCCGCCGCTCAGTTGGAGCCCGGCTGCCGGGTGGATGCTGCCTTCTATTTGCAGGCCAACACCTTCCGGGGCACCACCACCCTGCAATTGCAGCTGGTGGACCTGCGCCCCTCTTTAACTCCCAGCCGCCATGAGGCGGAATCCATGGACCTGCTGCACCGCCTGACAGGGGAGCAGCCCCTCACAGCCCAGGAGACCGCCCGGCTCATGATCTCCCGGGACCAGTTTGCCGCCTTCTGGCGGATTCTGGACCGGCACCTGAAGCAGGGCAAGCTGGAAACAGATCTGCTGCCCTATCTCCGTTCTCTGGCGGCGCAGGTAGGCGGCTGCGACAGTTTTCTCCGGGCCGCGCTGGCCCTGACGGTCTTTCAGGAGCGGGGACTCATCTCCCTGTCCCGGCAGGAGGACCGGGTTACGCTATGTCTCAATCCCATTCAGGGAAAGGTGGATCTTTACGCCTCTCCCTGCCTGCGCCGCCTCCGGGGCGGTGCGGAGGTTAAACGAGGTGATTCGCAGTGACGATTGACGAACAGTTTGAGAAATTGGAGAACACCGTCCGGGAATACAATCCGGGCGCGGATTTCAAGCGCATCCGGGAATCCTATGAATTCGCCAAGCAGCATCACGGCGAGCAGCGCCGCAAAAGCGGTGAGCTTTATATCACCCACCCCTTAGCCGTGGCGCAGATCGTGGCGGAGGAACTGCACCTGGACTCCGAGTCCATCGAGGCGGCTCTGCTTCACGATGTCATTGAGGATACGGACGCCACGTATGATGACGTGGCCAAGCTCACCTCCCCCACGGTGGCGGATCTGGTGGAGGGCGTCAGCAAGCTGACCCGGATCCAGTACGCCACCAAGGAAGATGAGCAGATGGAGAACCTCCGGAAAATGCTCATCGCCATGAGTAAGGACATCCGGGTCATCCTCATCAAGATCTCCGACCGGCTCCACAATATGCGGACCATGGAGTACCAGACTCCCGCCAAGCAGAAGCAGAAATCTCTGGAGACCATGGAGATCTACGCCCCCATCGCGCACCGGCTGGGTATGCAGCGGATGAAGTGGGAGCTGGAGGATCTCTCCTTAAAATATCTGGACCCCATCGGCTACGATGAGATCGTCTCCAAGCTGGACGCCAAGCGCCCGGAGTATGACGCTCTCATGAGCCGCACCCAGGCTCAGATCGATCAGCGGCTCAATGAAATGGGCATCAAGCACATTGTCTACGGCCGCATGAAGCACCCCTATTCCATCTACCGGAAAATGTTCAGCCAGAACAAATCTCTGGATGAGATTTTCGACCTCTTTGCGTTCCGGGTGGTGGTGGACACCGTCAGCGACTGCTACAACGTGCTGGGTGTGATCCATGACCTCTACAAGCCTATTCTGGGACGCTTCAAGGACTATATCGGCACCCCCAAGCCCAACGGCTACCAGAGCCTTCACACCACCGTCATGGGCAACGAGGGCATCCCTTTCGAGGTGCAGATCCGCACCACGGAGATGCACGAGATCGCCGAGTACGGCGTGGCCGCCCACTGGAAGTATAAGCAGAACGGTCAGGGCGCCGGCACCGAGGGCAAGTACGAGTGGGTACGCCGTCTGCTGGAAAATCAGGAGGGCGCCGACGCTGAGGAGTTTATCCACTCCCTGAAGGTGGATATGTTCTCCGACGAGGTGTTCGTGTTCACCCCCAACGGCGACGTGCAGAACCTCCCCGCCGGAGCCACCCCCATCGACTTCGCCTACGCCATCCATTCCGCCGTGGGCAACCGCATGATCGGCGCCAAGGTGAATAACCGCATCGTCACGCTGGACCATGTGCTGAAAAACGGTGACATCGTGGAGATTTTGACCTCTAAAAACGCCAAGGGCCCCAGCCGGGACTGGATGAAGATTGCCAAGAGCAACGAGGCCCGCTCCAAGATCCGTCAGTGGTTCAAAAAGGAAAAGCGGGACGAGAACATTGCCAACGGCCGCTCCGCCTTCGACGCGGAGCTGCGTCACTGCGGCATCGCCATGAAAGACGTGCTGGACCCGGAGTTCCTGCCGGTGCTGCTGAAAAAGGTAGCCTATCCCACGCTGGACGATCTCTACGCTGCCATCGGTTATGGCGGCTTCACCGCTCAGAAGGCGGTGAGCCGGATCCAGGGCGAGCTGCAGCGCCGCCAGCAACAGCGGCAGCAGGAGCAGATGCTGGCAGAGGCTGTGGCGGAGCCCAAGGAGGACGCCAAGCCTGCGGACACTCCCAAGCTGCCCAAGACCGTCAAGAGCGAGCAGGGCATCATCGTGGAGGGGCTGGACAACTGTCTGGTGAAGTTCTCCAAGTGCTGCACCCCCGTCCCCGGAGATGACATCGTGGGCTTCATCACCCGTGGCTACGGCGTGTCCGTCCACCGGGCGGACTGTCCCAACGCCTCGGAGGAAAAGCGGAAGGAGCAGCCCGGCCGCTGGATCCATGTCTCCTGGGGCACCGATACCAATGACAGCTATCCCACCACCATCGAGGCGGTCTGCAAGGACCGGCTGAACCTGTTGCTGGACATCTCCTCCGCCCTCTCCACCACCAAAACCTTTGTGCTGGGCCTGAACACCCGCAGCACGGAGGACGGCTTTGCCATCATCCGCATCGAGATTCAGATTAAAGACGGAGCGCAGTTGTCCACCCTCATGAACAAGCTCCATCAGATCTCCGGCGTTCTGCAGGTCAACCGGCCTGTGGGCTGATCTTTCGCGGCATTGGGAATGGGTTTTCTCCGCTGCCGCAAAGATTCCTTCTTGATAAAATACAGAATGCACGGCTCTGCCCGGTTTGCGGGCAAAGCCCATTACGAAGCATACCCTTCCGGGTATTAAATAAGGAGTTGCAACCATGCGCGCTGTTGTTACACGAGTGAAAAACGCCTCTGTTGTCATCAATGAACAGATCAACGGTCAGATCGGCACCGGTTTTCTGGTGCTGCTGGGCGTAGGCCCCAACGATACGGAGGTCACCGCCGACAAGCTGGCGGACAAGATCTGCAATCTGCGGGTCTTTGAGGATGAAAACGAAAAGATGAACCTGAATCTGGAGCAGGTGGGCGGCAGCCTGCTGGTGGTGTCCCAGTTCACCCTGTACGCCGATACCTCCTCCCGCCGCCCCGGTTTCTCCGGCGCGGCCAAGCCCGATCTGGCCATCCCCCTCTATGAGCGGTTCATGGCCCACTGCCGGGAGCGGGGCTTCGACGTGCAGCACGGCGAATTCGGCGCCGATATGCAGGTCTATTCCCAGAACGATGGTCCGGTCACCATCCTGTTCGACACGGAAGAGTAAACTGATTTCAACGAGGTGTGTCTTATGAAGATCCAAGCCTTGCAGGTGGGGTCCATCGGTACCAACTGCTACATTCTCTGCGATGAAGCGGCTAAGGTCTGCGCCGTGATCGATCCCGGTGCGGAGCCGGAGCTGATCCTCTCCGCCGCCGAAAAGCTGGACAGCACCGTGGATAAGATCCTGCTGACCCACGGCCACTATGACCACACCGGTGCGGTGGCGGCTTTGATGGAGACGCTGCCGCCGACGGCGGTCTATATCCATCAGGCGGATTTTGACAGTCCGCAGACCCAGCTGTTCCCTCTGAAAAGTGAACTGGCCCGGATTCCCTTCGGCGGCGTGAATTTCTACGGCGAGGGAGACCGCATCACAGTGGGCACACTGGAGCTTCAGGTGCTTCACACCCCCGGCCACTCCGAGGGTAGCGTCACGCTGCTGTGCGGAGATACCCTGTTCTGCGGGGACACCCTGTTTGCCGGTTCCTGCGGCCGAACGGACTTTCCCGGCGGCAGCATGAAGCAGATGATGGCCTCTCTGTCCCGGCTGGCCGCTCTGCCCGGCGATTACAGGGTCCTGCCGGGACACATGGAGCCCAGCACTCTGGACCGGGAGCGGCGCTTCAACCCCTATATGCAGATGGCGCTGCGGGAGCAAGGCTGATATGAAGCTGGAATTTTTAGGTCATGACGAGCGCTATATCGTCGAACAGAGCCTGATGACCCTCTTTCCGCTGGAAAAACCGACCTATGACGCAGTACAGCCGGGAGACGAGGCGTGGTGCCGCCTTGCCGCCGAGGAAACGGCGGCGGACTGTCAGGTCACAGCGGAGCTGCACTATCACGGATACACCGCCGCCGGGACCTTTGCATCCCCCCTCACCGGCACGGACTTTGAAAAAGAAGGCCAGCGGCGCTACGCCGTGGCGGCCTGCTTCTATCTGGCATTTCTGGATCTGTATCCCAAGCTGCCGGAAGCGCTCCGCGCCGCGGAAAAGCTGACGCTGCCCCCCTGGGGGATGCTCACCGGCGTCCGGCCTGACAAGCCCATCACACGGGCGTTGATGGAGGGCAAGACCCCGGAGGAAGCCAAGCAGGAGCTGAAGGCTCGCTACTTTGTCCCTGAGGACCGGGCGGCGCTGGCTTTGGAGACTGGTACCGTGGGCTATCAGGCGTTGAAGCGGCTGGAAAAGCGGGACATCGACCTGTATGTGGGTATTCCCTTCTGTCCCACCCGCTGCGCCTACTGCTCCTTTGTCAGTCAGAGCGTGGAGCGAAGTTTTTCTCTGGTGGAGCCCTATGTAAAGGCCCTGATCGCGGAGATCCGCTCCGGCGGGGATATGGTGCGCAGCAATCGTCTGCGCCCCCGCGCCTTTTACATGGGCGGCGGCACCCCCGGCATCCTGACGCCGGATCAGATGGATGCCATCCTGACGGCTCTGGAAGAATCCTTCGACCTCTCCGCCTGTCCGGAGATCACGGTAGAGATCGGCCGTCCGGATACCATCACCGCCGAAAAACTGGCCGTTCTGAAAAGTCACGGCGTCACACGGGTCTGCGTGAATCCCCAGACCATGGAAGACCACGTTCTCGCCGCCATCGGCCGCCGCCATGTCTCTGCGGATACGGTGCGGGCCATGGAGCTGGTACGGGCCTACCGGTTCCCCCACGTCAACATGGACCTCATCGCAGGTCTGCCGGCGGATACACCGGAGGGCTTCCGCCGTTCTCTGGACAAATGTTTGGAACTGGGGGCCGATGACATCACCATCCACACGCTGGCGCTGAAAAAGGGCAGCCGCATTCTCATGGAGGGTCTCTCCATTCCCGACGGCGCAGCCGTGCAATCCATGCTGGACTATGCCGCCCCTACCCTGCGGGCCGCAGGCTTCGTCCCCTACTACCTCTACCGGCAGAAGTATATGTCCGGCAGCTTTGAAAACGTGGGTTGGAGCCGCCCCGGCGGGGAGTGCTGGTACAACGTGGACATCATGTCGGAGCTGTGCTCCATCCTGTCCTTCGGTGCGGGCGGGTCTACCAAGATGGTGGAGCCCGGCACCAACCACATCGAGCGGGTCTTTAACCTGAAGTATCCCAAGGAATACACGGAGCGGCCGGAGAAAATCCAGCAAAACCAGGCTGCTTTCGCGGAATTTTATCAAAAATACGTTCCCGAAACTTAAACGGGCGGCCACGGCCGTAAGGAGGGTCATTCATGGAACATAGCTGTGAAGCGTATTGGACCAAGGCGGAAGGACTGGCGCGGGACGCCATCTGCACCATGGGTTTGGGGGCCAAACGGCTGACGGACGCCGCCAAACGGCAGTTAGAGATAGCGGATCTCCGCGCCGGCATCAACGTCGGTCTCCGGGAACTGGGCGAGCTGCTGTATGCCACCCACACCGGCACTCCTACGGATTCCGAGCTGCTGCTGGAAAAAATGCGGGAGATCGATGAGCTCAAGGCCCGGCTCCGGGAGTTGGAGGGAGAACCCATCATCCATCTGATCTGCCCCCGCTGCGGACATGAGGTCCAGCCGGAGGACGTATACTGCCGGGACTGCGGCGAAAAGCTGTAATGACGGGTATGTTCAGCTCCTGCGGCGCATACCTAACCAATAGCGGCGGTACGCCGCCCCTATTTCATTCTGAAAATTCGAGGTAACATCCATGGCAACTCCTGCGAAAAAGCAATCCTTCTTAGGCGGTGCCGCCATTCTGGCGGCAGCTGTGGTCATCGTCAAGCTCATCGGCGCGGCCTACAAGATCCCTCTCAGCAATATTCTGGGCAGCGCGGGACAAACTTATTTTGACACCGCCTACCAGATCTACAACTTTTTGCTGACCTTTTCCACGGCAGGTCTGCCCCTGGCCATCTCCCGGATGACCAGTCAGGCCCACGCCAAGGGACTGGAAAACGAGAAGCGGCGGATCTTCTCCACCGCCATCTGGCTGTTCTTCGGTCTGGGTCTGGTCTGCTCCGTGCTGATGTTCTTCCGTGCGGACGCGCTGGCCCGGTTCCTGAACAACTCTCTGGCCGCCACCGCTGTACAGGCGTTGGCCCCGGCGGTGTTCTGCGTGTGCCTGCTGGCCTGTATGCGTGGCTACACCCAGGGTCAGGGCAACATGACCCCCACTGCCGTCAGCCAGGTGCTGGAGGCCCTTTTGAAGCTGGGCATCGGTCTGCCTCTGGCCTGGTATGTGCTCCACATCGGTAAGACCGCTGAGCTCAGCGCGGCAGGAGCTATCGTAGGCGTCACGGCGGGCACAGCGGTATCCATGCTGTTCCTGTGCGCCTATCTCGTCACCCACCGGAACCGGAAGGAATCGCCGGACGTTCCCTCCTCCAGCGGGCAGATCATTAAGCAGATCCTGCTCATCGGCGTTCCCATCACCCTGAGCAACTCCGCCATGAGCATCATCAACATCATCGATACCAAGATCGTCATGGGCCGCCTGCAAAACGGGCTGGGCCTTTCAGAAACAGCAGCGGCTGTGCTGAACGGCCAGTACCGCATCGCCATGAATATGCCCAACATGGTGGCCTCCTTTGTTTATCCTGTCACCATGAGCCTGATTCCCTTTGCGGCGGCGGCGCTGGCCCGGAAGGACCACGCTGAGGCGGACCGCATCATTTCCTCCGCCTTCCGACTCATCGCCATTCTGGCGCTGCCCGCGGGCGTGGGTCTCTCCGTGCTGTCCACCCCCATTGAGCGGCTCATGCTGCCCATGCAGCCGGAGGACGCGCTGGCGGCGGGTCCCCATTTGCAGATCTTGGGCATTGCCCTGATCTTCATCTGCCTGATGATTTTGACCAATGCCATTTTGCAGACCTATGGTAAGGAGAAGCTTCCTATTTTCACCGTCATCGCCGGCGGCGTGGTGAAGGTGGTCATGAACTACATTCTGGTGGGCAACCCGGACATCAGCATCCACGGCGCCCCCATTTCTACCCTGTGCTGCTATCTGACCATCTGCGGACTGAACCTCTTCTTCGTGTGGAAATACTCCCCGGAGAAGCCCCGGTACACGCGGCTGTTCGGAAAGCCCATCGTAGCCTCCGCCGTGATGGGTGCCGCCGCCTGGGCGGTGTACGGCCTTGTTGCCAGAGTCCTCAGCGGCCACAGTGCTTACGGTGCCAACGCCCTCGCTACCTTCTGCGGCATTCTGGCCGGTGTGGTGGTATACGGCGTTCTGGTCATTGCCCTGCGAATCTTACAGGCAGAGGACGTAAAAGCTCTGCCTAAAGGCGAAAAAATAGCCAAACTTTTGCGCTTGAAGTGAACGATTTATAAAAAATCCTGTTATATCAACGTTTTCAGGATAAAATAGCTTGCAAAGGCAGTGGAGATATGGTAAATTTTCAAAGGAAACAACGCTATGGGTGGGAGGATCTTCTCACCATCATGCACCTGCTGCGCGCCCCTGAGGGCTGTCCTTGGGACCGCGAGCAGACCCATCAGTCCATCCGCCGGAATTTTCTGGAAGAGACCTACGAGGCGCTGGACGCCATTGACCGGAACGACATCCCCGGTATGTGCGAGGAATTGGGAGACGTTCTGCTTCAGGTGGTGTTCCATTCCGTGATGGAAGAGGAGCAGGGCCGTTTCACCGCAGATGACGTGGTGGACGGCGTGGCTCAGAAGCTGGTGTTTCGCCATACCCATGTATTCGGCGCTGCCGAGGCCGCCGACAGCGCACAGGCGCTGGAGGGCTGGGAGGCTCAGAAAAAGAAGGAAAAGGGGTTCACCTCCCCGGCGGACGCTGTGGAAGCCGTGCCCCATACGCTGCCGGCGCTGTGGCGGGCGGAAAAGATCGTCTCCCGCTCTGTAAAGGCCGGGTTCAACTGGGACTCCGCTGCCGGTGCGCTGGACAAGTTGGACGAGGAAACCACCGAGCTGCGGCAGGCCGTGGAGGCCGGACAGCCTGCGGACAGTCCTCACGGCATCCGGGAGGAGCTGGGCGACGCCCTGTTCATCCTCTGCAAGATCGCCCAGATGTCCGGTGTGGACCCGGAGGACGCTCTGCACCGGGCCTGCGACAAATACCAAGGCCGGTTCCGCCGGGTGGCGGATGCCGCCGACCGTCCGCTGAATGCTTATACGGAAGCGGAAAAAATCACTCTTTGGGAGCAAGCCAAAGAAAGCTAAGATCTTCATTGCGGAAACGCGATAAAAGATAAATGGAATTTTAATTATTTTACAGGAGGATATACTCATGAACAAAGCTGAACTGATCGCCGCCGTGGCCGCTGCCGCTGAAATTTCCAAGAAGGACGCTGAGACTGCTGTCTCCGCTACCCTGGACGCCATTACCGCCGCTCTGAAGGAAGGCGACAAGGTCCAGCTGGTTGGCTTCGGTTCTTTCGAGGTCAAGTCCCGCGCTGCCCGCACCGGCCGTAACCCCCGTACCAAGGAAGTTGTCGAGATCCCCGCTTCCAAGGTGCCCGTGTTCAAGGCCGGCAAGGCTCTGAAGGACGCTGTGGCTGAATAAATTCACACCGTAAAGGGGGCGTTACGCCCCCTTTTTCATTTTTCAAGAAAGGAAGCATCATGCGCTTAGACAAATATCTCAAGGTCTCCCGGCTCATCAAGCGGCGGACCGTGGCCAATGAAGCCTGCGACAATGGATTGGTCACCGTCAACGGTAAGCCCGCCCGGGCCTCCTACGAGGTGAAGGAGGGAGATCAGATCACCCTTCGCTTCGGCGTACGGACCGTCACCGTGGAGGTGCTGTCCGTTCAGGAGACCGTGCGGCAGAGCGATGCCGCCGCCCTGTACCGGCAGATCCAATAAGTTCTTCTATCTTCCTCCCTGTCCGCATACACTGAGGGCAGGGAGGGATCTTATGACCAATGACTTCAATATGCCCGCCGCCCCCCACCGGCTGGAGCTGATGGACCGGGCGCATCTTACCGTTTCCGGCGTGGAGGATGTGGAGCGCTTCGACGAGAGCGGCGTCATTATGACCACCTCCGCCGGGACCCTGATCGTCACCGGGGAGGACCTGCACATCGGTAAGCTGTCCTTAGAGGGGGGCGAGTTGTATGTGGATGGCCGCATCACCTCCATCTCCTATGAGGACACTCCGAACCGTCAGGGCGGCTTTTTCAGCCGTCTGTTCGGATAGGCCATGGCCATCCATGTCACGGAGCAGCTCCGCACGTTCCTCCTGTCGATTCTGCTGGGTCTGGGCGCCGGGGTCCTGTACGACCTGCTGCGGGCGGTGCGGCTGCGGCACCCCCGACTGACGGCGCCGCTGGACTTGCTCTACTGTCAGGCCATAGGTCTGGCGGTCTTTCTGTTCGTCCTGCGGCAGTCGGATGGCCAGCTCCGGGGGTTCATCCTGCTGGGAGGTCTGGGCGGCGGCGTTCTGTTTTTTTCCCTGCTCTCACGGCCCCTGCGGCCGGTTTGGGACTTCTGGATGGACCGGTGGATGGAATTGTTCCAATTTCTGAGTCTACCGGGACGGTTTTGCGCCGCAGTTTGTAAAAAATTTGCATTTCAGGCAAAAACCCTCTTTTATTTTCTCAGGAAATACGCTACAATACATATTGAAGGAGTATGGAAGCCCCTTCGCAAAGGAGGGATGTCCCATGGCAAAGCCCGTCAAACCCGCAAAAAAGAAAAAGTCCGGTAACCTGCTGGTCCATGTGGTGATCCTGCTGCTTCTGGTCACGGTTGGCTGGCGGCTTTATGCTCTTCAGGGGCAGGTCCGGGCCGCGCAGGCGGAACGGGATCAATACGCCCGACAAGTGGAGAATGTTCAGCAGGAAAACGAGACGCTGCGGAGCGACATCGCAGAAGGCCCCACCGAGGAGAAAATGAAAGAATTGGCCCGGGAAGAACTGGGCATGATCGACAGCAACAGCTATCTGTTTTTAGATCGATCCAACTGAGTATTACCGGCGTGGCCGGTCACTATTATTTTAACAAGAATAAGAATAGGAGTAACACAGCACTTATGGAGTACGAGGTCGGAACAGTCTTAGAGGGCAAGGTCACCAGTATTACAAAATTCGGCGCTTTCGTGGCCTTGGAGGGCGGCAAGTCCGGCCTGGTACATATTTCGGAGATCGCCAACAGCTATGTCAACGATGTACATGACTTTTTGCAGGAGGGGCAGGACGTTAAGGTAAAGCTCCTTGCCATCAAGGACGGAAAGCTGGATCTTTCCATCAAAAAGGCGCTGCCTGCACCGGAGCGCCCCGCCCAGCGTAGCTTCCAGCCCCGTCCGGCAGCAGTCCCCCGTCCCGCGGCGGCTCCCCGGCGGCCCGCCGCTCAGGCAGCGGACACCACCCCCTCCGGCGATCTGGCCTTCGAGGACAAGCTCAAGCAGTTCCTCTCCTCCTCGGAGCGGAAAATGGCGGACCTGAACCGGAACATCTCCGGCAAGCAGGGTGGCCGCAGAAGAAGATAAATCCATTTCAGACCGATAACAACGCAGCCGTCTCCGGGAGAACATCCCAGAAACGGCTGCGTAAACTTATATGTGTGAAAAATCGCGCAGAAAAAGCGTCCACGCCCGCAAGGGCACATTTGATAGGGCCGATTTTCCGCGTTCCTTTTACGCCAGTCTGCGGAAGCACTCATTCTGGGTGTTGCTCCAGAAGTGAGTGTCATCGATGCCGGACACGTAGTAAATAAGCGGAGCGGAAAAGTCATTTCGCAGATAGTCAATGTCCAACTCCGGACAGTATCCCACGCTGCTGCGGTCCCGGACGCGGAAGGGATAGGCGGTTTCGCCAAGCAACTCCAGTTCCGGATATACTATGCGACAGCCGTCCTCGGAAAACAGCAGAACGGTGGTACCCGCATTGTCCACCCAGATACCCGCAAGGGCTTCCTCCGTCACAGCGCTGTAATCCCCTGGCGCTTCATAGCGGTACTCCGTGCGTTCCGTGCGGTCTAAAATCTGCGTAAACAGGGGGAGCAGCTTCCACGCCGCCCACTTCACCCGGCCCGTGCTGCGGTACGGCTGTTCCATGGTATAGCCCGCGTCATCCAGTGCGTCATAGGCCGTCTCATCGCCCCGCATGAGGGCCTCCGCCTCCGTCAGCACCGCCGCCCATGCCCGGGCCAGCTCCGCAGAGTTTTCCATGGGCACGTTTTCATCTATCCACCTGAATACGTCCTCCTGCTCCACCGAGTTCACATCGATCCAGTCCAGCAGCTCTCCGGCGGCACAGATGGCCCGCAGGGAGCTGCCTGCCGTGCCGGGCGCCACGGTGTAGATGTCTGTCAGCACATCTTCCAGACTCAGTGGCTCTTTTTCCTCCGGCTTTGCAGGTTCAGGTTCCGGTGTTTCATCGGGAGGTTCCGCTGCCTCCTCCCCCGGTGCCGACGGCTTCACATCCGGCGGATTCTCCGGCTCCCTGTTCTGCCCGCCGCAGGCGGTCAGCAGTAGCGCCAGCAGCAAACATACCGTCAAAATTCTGTGTTTCATCCCATTCACCTCTCGATCTTTGATCCCGCGGCCATGCCAACACACGCAAAATACAGGACCTCCACGGGTTCCGGCCATGGCCGAAGCCGAACACCGCACATGGATACAGTGGACGGACTTTCAAAGGAAACCTCAATGCCATAAGCAGCACATCTGTATATGCTTATTATATCAATACCATGCGGAAATTCAAGCGGGACCTGCAAATCCCCGCTTCAAGGCGGTAAAGGGGGCACGGGAAATTCAGAATCGCGGCTCCCCCGCCGCTTGCAGTCATGCGCTCTATCGACCTAAAAAACCACGCGGTCAGTCTCTCGGCTGACCGCGTGGTTCCACAAGTATTCTGTTTTTACTGTACGGAATTTTTCATTCTCCACACGATGGCAGAGACCTGACCGCGTGTCAGGGTGTTGTTGGGCTTATAGGTGCTGGTGCCGTTGGAGAAGTACCCCTCAATGATACCGGCGGCATTCAGCGCCTGCACATAGACGTCATTGGTGTCGGTAAAGGGTTTCTTGCTGGGCAGACCGGTGGTAGAAAGCTTCAACGCCTTGGCAGCGATCTGCGCGATCTGCAAACGGGTGATGGGCCCGTTCAGCTTGGGATTGCCGGACACCAGTCCGTCAGCCTTGGCCTTCGCCAGATAGCCGCTGAAGGTGCTGCCCTTCACCGTGGGGGTCTGCTCGCCGTAGCCCGCCGCCAGCATGATGAGCTTCAGGGCTGCGCCGTAAGTAATCGTATTCTTCTCCTGGAACGTTCCGTTGCTGTAGCCGGAGATAACATTGGCGCCGGCAAGTTCCGTAACATACTTATAGCACCAGGTGGAGGTAGAGATATCCGTAAACTTCTTCACGCTGTCCACCACGCCGATGGAGACCACACCGGCACCCAAAGCGGTGCCGCTGCTATTCAATGCCACATAGGGGATGGAGACAGGACCGGTGAACTTGCTGTTCGGAATGAAACGCAGCTGACCCATGGAATCAGTTCCATTTCCATAGCTGTAAACGCTGGTGGTATCCGCCGCATAGGAGCCCACGTACAGGACGCCGGCAGTGGAGGCAGGCAGTTCCAGCAGCTGGATGCTGCTAAGGCCGAAGCCAGTGGCGGATGCCACCGCGGAATACACAGAGTTTGCCGGGAAGTTCACGGAGGTACCCTTGGTGGTCACGCTGTAAACCTCAGACACCGGAGAAGCCGTCACGCTGATCAGGATGGTCGCGGAAACAGTTGTGCCGTTGCTGCTGTATCCGGTGAAGCCAAGAGATGTGCAGTAATTGCTTCCGCTGGGGATGTAAGTCAGCTCGGAGAGATCATATTCCGATGCAGAGGCGGGACTGTAGGAGAAGACCACATTCCCCGCCGTGGAAGCGGTGAGCGGCATCTGTGCGGAGCCATACTTGCTGGTATTGTAATAGTTGTAATATAGGCTGCCGGTAGCGGGTACACTGGTCAGCGTCAAATACTGCAGGGCTTCGCCAGAGGTGTACTTACGGAAAAGACGGGCAATGTCATTGGCATTGATCTGCAGGGCGGTGCCGGGCGTGGTATTGTAACGGATGTTGCCCACATAACGGGATGTTCCCGCAGATGTGCCGGTGGTGATGACCAGTGTACCGGTGGCGTTCTGGTTGGTCCGGGTACCGGTGCCGCCATAAACAGTGAAGCTCAGCTCCACGCTGCCGGAGAAGGACTTGTCCGCCACAAAGCTCAAATCGTCCAGGCTGTAGTCCGCATCTTCGTAGCTGTCATAACCAAATGTGGTTCCGGGCAGGCTGGAACGGGTAAAGGCAGTCTCACTGCGCTTACCGTACCGGGAATAGAGGGTGCCGGCATTGTTGAACGCACTGTCAGGCCGGCTGAATTCCACATACTTAAAGCTGCCGCCGCACTTGTTGCTGTAAAACTTCTCGAAATCGTCCTCATCAAAGACTGCCTCATCACCGGCCTTCACCGTGTAAGTGACATCGCCCTTGGCTGTAGAGGAACCGGTCTTATCGGTGGTGATGACCAACGTACCAGTGACACTCTGGTTGGTTCGGGTGCTGGTACCACCATAGGCGGTAAAGCTCAGCTCCACGCTGCCGGAGAAGGACTTGTCCGCTACAAAGCTCAGCTCGTCCAGATCGTAGTCACCATAGTCGCTGTCACCGTAGTAGAATTTATTGCCGCTGAGACTGGAACGGGTAAAGGCAGTCTCATTCCGCTTGCCGTACCGGGAATAGAGGGTACCGGCATTGTTAAATGCGCTGTCGGGCCGGCTGAATTCCACATACTTGAAGCTGCCGGTGCAGCTGCTGTTCTCATAGATCTTCTCAAAGTCATCATCGTCAAAGGCAACTTCCCCACCGGCTTTCACCGTGTAGGTGATGTCACCCTTGCTGGAGGCTCCGGTCTTGGAGATTTCCAGCACCAGTGTGCCGTCAGCGCTGTAGCTTTTACCGCTGCTCTTCTCACCATAGACAGTGAATCCGATCTCCACGCTGTCATCGGACGCAGACTTACCCGCCTCCAATGTCAGACGCTTGAGGGGATAGTCGCCATAATCAGAGTCATCGTCATAGAACTTGCTGCCTACCAGGTCGGAACGGCTCAGCGCTTCATCGCGATAAGCAACATAGCCGCTGAAATCGTTATAATTGCTGGTAGAGGTGCTAAAGGTCACGTACTTGAAGGTGCCGTCGCACTTGCTGTCATAATACTCTTCAAAATCGCTGACTTCAAAGCTGGTTTCCTCGCCGGGCTTCACCGTATAGGTGATGTCCCCCTTGGAGGAGCCAGAAGTTTTTCCAATCGTGATTCTCAGTGTGCCTGTCAGTTTACCACCATTATCGCCACGCATCTGGAAAGCCAGATTGACCGTTTCTCCATTAGAGCGCTTCCCCGCAAGGAAGCTCATACCGTTTAAGCGGTAATCATCACGGCTCATATCACTTCTGGACACATAAAAGTATGCCGATTCCAGATCATCTTCGTCTAAGCCTACTTCTTCTCGACTGTAATCATAGGCATACAACCGCCCACAGCTATCTAGGCCAGTCACATCTGTAAACCGCAGATAAGAAAGGTTGTCATCCTTGTTTTCATCATAATAATCTGTAAACTTTGAAAGATCAAAGCTTACCGTTTCCCCGGCCTCTACTTTGTACTCAAGATCCGCCGAGGAACGGGCGGACACGGCCGGGACCATCGTCATGACCATGACCAGTGTCAGCAGAAAGACCGGAAGCCGTTTTCTGAAAAACCGTCTCATAAAAACCTCCTAAATTCAGTTTAGCACCTATGTATACTTCTATAAACCTACCATAGCGGAAAGTCACTTTGCAATCATGAACAAATTGTGAACAAGATGCTACAATCCGGTTAAAATTTATCGCTGCGAACAGCCGGAATTTTTCACACCACAGCGGGCATTTCCTTCTCCTGAAACAGTCCTTCAAGCCGGGCCCGCTTTTCATACTGCGCCGCCCTTCTCCAGCCGTGGAAAAGGGGTTTGTATTTTGAGGAAATATCTGCTATAATAAAGGTCAACCTTAGAAAACTTGGCAGCCGGACGCTGCTGCGGGCCGTGTGCCCCCGGCGAACACACCCGGAGAAATTCCGGGCCGCAGCTTGGGACGATAGGAAGTAATGCGATGATCGATCAATATGGCCGGACAATTGATTATCTGCGGCTGTCGGTAACGGACCTTTGCAATTACCGATGCCAATACTGCATGCCGGCGGACGGCGTGGAAAAGGGTCCTCACGGGGCCGTCCTCTCCGTAGAGGAATACGGTGAGATCGCCCGGGCTGCGGTGAAGTTGGGAATTCGGAAGATCCGTCTGACCGGCGGAGAACCGCTGGTGAGGCGGGGGATTCTGGACATCTGCCGAAGCCTGCGGGCCATCCCGGAACTGAAGGAGCTTTGCCTCACCACCAACGGCAGCCTGCTGCCGGAATTGGCAAAGCCCCTGTGGGAGGCTGGGGTAGACCGGCTGAACATCAGTCTGGATACCCTGCGGACGGAGCGATTCCGGGAAATCACCCGCCGGGGAGATCTGGATGACGTTTTTGCGGGCATCCGGGCAGCGGAGGATGCCGGGTTTCAGAATTTGAAGCTGGACACCGTGCTGATGGGCGGCGTGAACGATGACGAGATCGAGGATTTTCTGAGCCTGACGAAAGAGCACCCCTGGGAGGTGCGGTTCATCGAGCTGATGCCTATGGGGCCGTGTGCGGCATGGCCAAAGGAACGCTTCCTGCCGGTGACGGAGATTCTGAACCGATTCCCGGCGCTGGAAGAAATCGAACCCAATGGCGTGGCCCGGCGGTACCGTCTGCCGGGAGCCATGGGGACTGTGGGGCTGATCCCCCCCATGAGTCACGAGTTCTGCGGGGAGTGCCACCGCATCCGGGTAACGGCGGACGGCAAGCTGAAGGGCTGCCTCCACAGCCGGGAGGAAATCTCCCTCCGGGGACTTCACGGCAGAGAATTGGAGGACGCCATCCTCCGTGGCATTCTGCAAAAGCCCAAGGGGCATCACCTGACAGAGCATGCCAGCGATACGCCCCGGACCATGAATGAAATCGGAGGCTGAACCATGGGAGAACTGACCCATTTCAACGAACAGGGCCGCGCCCGGATGGTGGATGTGACGGAAAAGGCTGTGACCCACCGGCGGGCCGTAGCCGCCGGAGAGATCCATGTTTCCCCGGAGACCATGGCCCACATCAAAAACGGCACCATGAAAAAGGGCGATGTGCTGGCGGTGGCGCAGGTGGCGGGTATTCAGGCTGCCAAGCACAACTGGGAGCTGATCCCCATGTGCCACCTTCTGCCCCTGACGGGCATCGACATCACGTTCCGCCTGTCCGATGCGCCGTGCATGGTGGAAATTCAGGCCGCCGTCACCTGCACCGGCGTCACCGGCGTGGAGATGGAGGCACTGACCGCCGTTTCCGTGGCGGCCCTCACCGTTTACGATATGTGCAAGGCGGTGCAGAAGGACATGGAGATCACCAACATCCGCCTGCTGGAAAAATCCGGCGGAAAGAGCGGAGACTATAAGCGAGAGGACTGATAGAACCATGGCAAAGGTCATATCCGTCAATATCAGCGAGAAAAAGGGAACGCTGAAAAAGCCCGTTCCGGAAATTGAATTGAAACTGCGCCACGGCATCGTGGGGGACGCCCACGCCGGAGACTGGCACCGCCAGATCTCTCTGTTGGCGGAGGAAAGCATCGACACCATGCGCCCCCGCTCCCCCATCGCTCTGGACCCCGGCGTATTCGCGGAGAACATCAACACGGAGGGCATCGACCTCAAACACCTGCCCGTGGGGACCCACCTGCGGATCGGTGAGACGGAGGTGGAGGTGACGCAGATTGGCAAGGAGTGCCACAATGACTGCGCCATCAAAAAGGCGGTGGGCAAGTGCGTCATGCCCACGGAGGGAATCTTCGCCGTGGTGGCAAAAGAGGGCGTTGTCAGGCCCGGAGATGAAATCGAGGTGCTGAAGTGAAGCTGATCCGAACAGAGGAGGCCGTGGGCCACGTGCTGTGCCACGATATGACCCAGATCATCAAGGATCAATATAAGGACGCCCGGTTCCGCAAGGGCCACATCGTCACAGAGGACGATATCCCCGTGCTGCTGAGCATGGGCAAGGAGAACCTGTATGTCTGGGAGATGACTCCGGGCATGGTCCACGAAAACGATGCGGCGGATCGGCTGCTGGCCCTATGCGGTCAGGAGAACATGGTCCGCAGCGAGACGAAAGAGGGCAAGATCGAGCTGCGAGCCGCCTGCGACGGCCTGTTCCGGGTGGACAGCCAGCGGCTCATCGCCGTCAACTCCCGGGAGGACGTGATGATCGCCACCCGGAAGGGCAATACCGCCGTGAAAAAGGGCGACAAGCTGGCGGGAATGCGGGTCATCCCCCTCATCATCAAGGAGGAAACGCTGCAAGCCGCTGAGCAGGCGGCGGGCGTCGGCCCTCTGCTGGAGCTGCTGCCCTATGTGAAGAAAACCGCCGCCATCGTGGCCAGGGGGTTCCGTCCTCAAAATAGCC
>OQWM01000459.1_pt1 | contig 25713 bp, 17 predicted proteins | sample 1691531 | NCBI WGS metagenome assembly OQWM01 (sample SAMN03418257, study PRJEB22391) | human gut metagenome | biome: human-gut; feature: organic feature; material: feces | host: Homo sapiens | place: Tanzania | collected 2013-01
ATTGCACCACAATCATTATTAAGTTTTTTATATTAATTTTCTTCTAAATATCCTGTTTCAAATAATAATTCCAACCAATGCTATTTCAAGTTTTGAAATAAAGTCAGCCATACCTTGTACATATTGAGCTTCGTGGATATTTGCACCAATACTAGCTTTAGAACGAAGTAGTTGATTAGTCAATACACTTTCTTTTTTATTAGACTTAATTTCTCTTGTTATAAAAACAATGTTTTTAGCAAATTCTTTTGCTTTTTCTCTTAAAATGCTTTCACTCACAAATTTATTATAGCATAATGCGATTTTTAAGTGAAGTAATATTGTTTTCATTGCAAATAGTTATATTTTTAGACAGGTCTGAAAGTTATATTTTAACTTTTAGCCAAAGTTATATTAAATAAATCCTTAACTTGCCGTTAGGCAAATAACTGCCGATAGGCAATATCACTCGCTTTATGCGAATATCACAAATCCGTAAGGATTTATTTAGTTGTCGCTATTCCCTAAGGGAACAGCGACAATGCCCTGCTTTTTATTTTGCGACGACTTTGCCGTCAGTCGGATTGACCAGAATTGCCGTGTAGTCGAATCCTTCGCCGATGAAAGCGACGTACCAGTAGTATTCGCCGTTTCCGCTGTACGGGTTCATCAGATATTTGACGCAGATTTCCTTTTTGAATTTGCCTTTTTCGTCAAGGTTTGCTCTCATGAAATCTTTGAGGGTTTCGGTGGCAACCTTGAAAGCGTCCTCCCAACCGATTTTGCCGTCCAGAAGGTTTTCGAGCGGGATTTCCTTTCCTCCCGCCACACTCACCGATTCGAGCTTCCCGACGTTTTCGCCGATATCTATGTTTGCGGTGTACCCAGGGCCGAATTTGTCTTTTTGAGCTTTGCCCGAAAATTCGCCGCCCTCATACTTCAACTTAAAGTCCAGCTCCGACGCTTCGGCGTTCTTTTTAGGGGTGATTTTCACGGTCTGAAATTCCACCGTTTCCCCGACCTTGCCGTCGGCTACGAACGGTTTTTCTTTTACGCCCGCGGAAATTTCCACCAAGTAGTCGGCAGTGTCCGCGCGATACGCGTGCGTTTCATAATGGCTGACGTTTTCGATATATTTGATTTTTTCCGGTTTTTTGTCGCCGCAAGCGGAAAAACCACAAACCGCAACGGCGAGAACAAGCATAACTATACAAAATTTTTTCATAATTCACCTCGCTTATATAAATGCAAAACGGCGAGGTTTTATGACAAATTAAAAAACCGCGGCATTGGCGTGACACTCTTAACGGAGTGTCACGCAGACAAATCCGTCTTGGACGGGTGAAAGCTACCTTTGGCGGATGAAATCGCTATCCGATGAAATCCTGCTTCGCAGGGTTGTATTTAGACGAATTTGATTTCATCCAAGGACTTGTCCTTGGATTTCATCTACACGAAGTGAAGATTTCATCGCCAAAAAGCAATGATTTCATTAAACCAACAAAAAAAGAGAGGACGTTTCGGATTTCACGATTTGCTCTCTCTTTCTGTTTGTAATATAGGTTTGGGCTTTGCTCTTTTGCGAACGACCCGACAAATACGATGCTCGCACTTAGCAGTGTTTTTCAAATTCTCCGCTAAAAGCATCACCGTTGCCGCGGGATTTTTCGCTATTTTTAATCTCTGTTCTGAATCATATCTTTGACCTTCATCAGCCTGACGACGTTGCTTCTTTCCTGCTCCTCGAGCTTCATCGAAATGTATTTTATGGTTTCCTCAAGTTCCGGAATCATAACGTACTCGAGCGCGTTGACGCGGCGGCGATTCTTTTCGATTTCGTCGGCAAGCATGTTGCAGGTCTTTTCCACTTCGGCAAGCTCCACCATTTTTGCGACTACTCCGTTAAGGGTAACGATGCTGTCGTCAAGCTCGGCGGTGACCGACGAAAAAGAATACGGGAACATATCCTGTGTTTTTCGCTCCTTGATTTTTATGGACGGAACCTCGACGCTCATAACCGATTTCGTGGACACTTCTGCCTCCACGAAGGAAGCAGGCATAGCCACGGCTTCCTCGATAACCTGGTCGTCGGAAACGGCTCTGGCCAGCATAAAGCCTTTCAGCGCGTCGGAAAGCGCAGCCTCGGTTTCCATACGAAGCTGTTTGTTTTTACGGGCGTAGACCATAAATTGCCTGATCATTTCGTCCGATTTGTCCTTTAGAAGTTTGTGCCCCCTGACGGCGGTTTTAAGACGCGCTTTCAGGCGCCTTAATTCCATTCTCGTCGGGTTGACGTTAAGCCTTGTCATTTCGATTCAGATATTTTTCGATATATTCGTCTCTTATACGTTTGAGTTCGGATTTAGGCAGCAGCTTCAAAAGCTCCCAGCCCATGTCCAACGTTTCCTCAATGGATCTGTCGGTGTCGAAGCCCTGAGAAACGTAGCGTTTTTCAAACTCTTCGGCAAAGCGGGCAAATTTTTTGTCCACGTCGGAAAGCGCGGATTCGCCGAGTATTGCGGACAGCTCCTTTGCTTCCTTGCCTTGCGCGTACGCCGAGAACAGCTGGTTCATGGTGTCGGCGTGATCCTCTCTGGTTTTGCCTCTGCCTATGCCCTTATCCTTAAGCCTCGACAAGCTCGGCAAAACGTCGAGAGGCGGCGTTACGCCCTTTTTGTAAAGCTCGCGGCTCAAAATGATCTGCCCCTCGGTGATGTAACCCGTAAGGTCAGGGATAGGGTGAGTTTTGTCGTCTTCCGGCATGGTGAGCACCGGAATCTGCGTTATGCTGCCTTCTTTGCCCTTAATTCTGCCCGCTCTTTCGTACATGGAAGCGAGGTCGGTGTAGAGATAGCCCGGATAGCCGCGGCGGCCGGGAACTTCCTTTCTTGCGGCGGAAACCTCTCTCAAAGCTTCAGCGTAGTTGGTGATGTCGGTGGTGATGACCAGAACGTGCATACCTTTTTCGAAAGCCAAATATTCCGCAGCCGTCAAAGCCATACGCGGAGTTGCTATACGCTCGACCGCCGGATCGTTGGCGAGGTTGATAAACAGCACCGCTCTTTCGATTGCGCCCGTTTTTCTGAAATCGTTTATAAAAAATTCCGCTTCTTCAAACGTGATACCCACGGCGGCGAACACGACGGCAAACTTGCTGTCTGTGCCCAAAACCTTGGCTTGTCTGGCAATCTGCGCCGCAAGCTCGCTGTGCGGCAGTCCCGACGCGCTGAACACCGGCAATTTTTGTCCTCTGACCAAAGTGTTGAGGCCGTCGATTGCGGAAATGCCGGTTTGAATGAACTCGTTCGGGTAATCCCTCATTGCAGGGTTAATAGGTCTGCCGTTTACGTCCAGACGCATTTCGGGAATAATCGGCGAGCCGCCGTCTTTAGGATTGCCCATGCCGTCGAAAACGCGGCCGAGCATGTCTTCCGAAACGTTAAGCGACAGGCTTCTTCCCAAAAATCTGGCTTTTGCGGTGGAAATTTTGAGCCCTTGCGACGGCTCGAAAAGCTGAACGAGGGCCTTGTCGCGATTGACTTCAAGCACCTTGCCTTTTCTCGTTTCGCCGTTATCCTGGCATATTTCCACGAGTTCGTCGTATTTTACGCCCAGGACGCCCTCTACGAGCATCAAAGGTCCCACGACTTCTCGGATAGTTTTGTACTCTTTAAGCATTTTCAACTCCTTCGTTGGCCAGATTTATGGCCTGCTGTTTGAGTTCTCTGGTGATGTCTTCAAATTTGGAAAGCTCTGCTTCGGGGATATATTTTGCTCTGCCGATTTTCTCTTTCACAGGAAGCTCCAGCCAGTCTTCGACCTCGATGCCGTTATCCAGAGCGTCAAGCCCCAGATGATACCAACCGAGGATAAGTTCCATCATCCTGAGCTGTTTGTCAAGCGAAGCGTAGGTATCCACTTCGTGGAAAGCGTTCTGATGCAGATAGTCTTCCCTTACGGACTTGGCCGTTTCCATGATGAGCCTGTCTTTAGGCGACAGAGCGTCGATACCGACCAGGCGAACTATTTCGTCAAGCGAAGCTTCTTCCTGCAAAATCCTCATGATTTCGGCGCGATCCTTCGCCCACTTTTCGCCGACGTTGAAATCGTACCACTCCTTCAGGCGGTCTGCGTAAAGGCTGTAGCTTTGCAACCAGTCGATTGCAGGGAAATGGCGTTTGTAAGCAAGGCTTGCCGAAAGCCCCCAAAACACTTTGACGATCCTGAGCGTTGCCTGACTTACAGGTTCCGAAAGGTCGCCGCCCGGAGGGCTTACCGCACCGATTGCGCTGACGCTGCCCACACGTTCCTCGCTGCCCAGCGTTTTCACAACGCCCGCTCTTTCGTAGAACTCGGCAAGACGGGACGAAAGATACGCAGGATAACCTTCTTCGCCCGGCATTTCTTCCAAACGGCCGCTCATTTCTCTCAAGGCTTCCGCCCAGCGGCTGGTGCTGTCTGCCATTATGGCGACGTTGTAGCCCATGTCCCTAAAATATTCGGCAATGGTTATGCCGGTGTATATGGACGCTTCCCTTGCCGCAACCGGCATATCGGAAGTGTTTGCGATAAGAACCGTGCGCTTCATCAGCGGATAGCCGGTTTTCGGGTCGGTAAGCGCCGGAAATTCGTTGAGAACGTCGGTCATTTCGTTGCCGCGTTCGCCGCAGCCGACGTAAACTATTATTTCTGCGTCCGCCCATTTTGCAAGCTGATGCTGAACGACGGTTTTGCCGCTGCCGAAAGGCCCCGGAACCGCCGCCACACCGCCTTTTGCAATCGGGAACAGTGTGTCAATTACGCGCTGACCGGTAACCATAGGCATGGTCGGAGTCATCTTTTCTTTATACGGACGCCCCTTTCTGACAGGCCACCTCTGGAGCATGCAGACTTTTTTGTCGCCGTCCAAAACGGCCACGGTTTCGGTGACGTTGAATTTGCCGCCGTTTAACTCGGTTACAACGCCCTCAACGCCGTACGGAACCATAATTTTATGTCTGACGACCGGAGTTTCGTCAACGTAGCCGAGTTCGTCGCCCGCCGATACCTTTTGTCCGACCTTTGCCGTCGGGCAGAAAAGCCATTTCTTTTCGTGATCCACCGCATTCACGCTTACGCCGCGACCTATTCTGTCGCCGGAAACCGCCGCAAGCTTTTCAAGCGGACGCTGAATTCCGTCGTAAATGCCCTCGATAAGCCCCGGAGCAAGCTCGACGGACAGCGGCATACCGGTCGAAACCACTTCTTCCCCGACGCCGAGGCCGCCCGTTTCCTCGTAAACCTGAATGGAAGCCTTGTCGCCCCTGAGCTCAATAACTTCGCCGACAAGCCCCTCTTTGGAAACCTTCACCACGTCGTACATTTTGACGTCGGCCATATTTTCCGCCACGATCAACGGACCGCTGACTTTGACGATTTTACCTGTGTTGTTTTGCATATATACCTCTTTTTAGCTGTTGAATAGAATGTCTGCGCCGATTGCTTTTTCGACGTCGGCCTTTACGCCTGCCATGCCGAATCCGTTGCTCCCCTTGTTCGACGGAATAGGGATAATCGCAGGATACGGGCGCGATTTATATCGTCCCAGAATGTCCTGCGCCTTTTCGGCAATTTCTTCGGTAACAAAAATCACGGCGTAGTCCCTCGCCAGAATTTTGACGGTTTTTTCCGCTTCGGCAAGGTCTTCCACGGGATAGACGTCCATGCCCACCGCCTTGAAAGCCAGAACCGAATCTTTGTCGCCTATAACGGCAATCCTGTTGTTACGCATAAAGTTCTCTGAGCCTCACTCTGAGTTGTTGTTTGTCCACGCCGTTCTTTTTTGCGGCGAGAATAAGCTTGACCGATTTGATTTCCGTAAGCTTGGCGAGATAAAATCCCGCTATCGGCGCGACGGAAAACATGTCGTTTCTGTCGTCCTTGAAAATTTTAAGCTGCATATTGTCGGCCATCGCTTCGGCTTCGGCGATTTTGCCCTCCGAAAGCACCTTGGCTATTTTCAAAAATTCAGGCGCGACCTTTTCGATTTGTTTTGCAAAGTCATCGTCGGGCGTTTCGTAGCCCTCCGAAAACAGCGTTTCCTTAAGCTTGCCGCCCGAAATAAAACCTTCTCTAAACTCCTCTTTTCCGAGGCGAAGCCGCTTTGAACGATAGAAGTTTTTAAGGTTCAAAAGATCGACCTGCAAAGCGAAATACTTAACCAGGCAAGGCGAAGACGATTTTTTGAGTATGGCAAAAATTTCTCTGTACATCGCTTTGTCCGCGACTATGTCGATGAACCTTCCCGAAGGAGGATTTTCGGCAAATTCGGCCGCCACCGCCGCAATCGTTTCGTTCATTTCGGCCGTCAGACCGCTTGCCGCATCTTCGTCCCCGTTCGCCGCTTTTTCGATGGTTTCGAGAGCAACGTTCCCGCCTTGATAAACGAGAAGCGAAAGGTCCTTCACCTTGCCGTATTTTGCCTTCAACACCGATTTCAAATTGTGCCAGTCGGCAGGCAAAAGCATGGTTTCCAGTCCGCTTTTTTTGAAAACGTTTTCCTTGAAAAAGTCGGTTGCCGCGGCGCGCTCCGCGTCGAGCAAATTTTCGTAAGATACGCCGTCGTCTGCCGCAGTGCCGCCGGTATAACCGAATTCAGAAAGCATTTTTACGGCATCGGAAAAAGTTTCGCAGTCCAAAAGTCTTCCCATTTGAAGCGGCGAAACCAGCGAATTTTCCATGCTCTTTATGCGAGCGTTAGAATACAAAAGCCCTGCTTCGGTCATGATTTTTTACCGTTTGAAAACATAATTTTTGCGACTTCCGGTTCAACCTCGTCCCTCAAAAGAGCAAGCTCGGATTCGAAAGTCAAGTTTTTGTCCACGCCTTTTCCCAAAAGCATAACGCCGCCTCTGAAGTTTCCGAACGTGTCGGAAAGCGTCAGCTTTTTGCCGATTTTTGCCGAAATTTTGTCAAAAATCGCTTTTGTCAAAACATTTTTGTCGTTTTCGGAAATCACAACAACGTCACCGTCGTCTGCGGCGAACGCAATCATGCTTTCGACAAGCGCGGTATATTCCTCTTTCGGAAGCGCCAGAAGTTTTTTAAGGCTTTCTTCAAAAGCTTCGTCGACGGCCTGTTTTTTGGCGGAAAGCAAAAGTTTTTTCACCTCGAGGTCGGCAACCGTCAAACGGCGTCTTACCACCTCTTCTCCCGCTTTTCGAGCCTCTTCGACCGAAAGATCGTATTCGGCGTCGGCCTCAGCCTGCTTTGCCGCAACGAGAGCCTCGGCCTTTTTCACGGCTTCGGAAAGCATCTCGCCCGCATCGTGCGTGGCGTCGGACAAAATTTTGTCGATGATTTTTTGTTGCCCGTCCATTTATAACCTCTATGCAACCACGGAAAGCTGTGGAATGAACACTCCCAAAAAGCTTATGAGCAGCGCCAAAATAGCGTAGGTTTCGACCATGACGGTCATGATGATGGATTTGCCGCTTTCTTCCGGACGTTTTGCGACCACCGCGATACCCGCGATTGCCACTTTAGACTGATAAATTGCACTTACAAGTCCGACGACGGCTATTGGCAAGCAGCTAAACAAAAGACCGAGGCCACTCTCGGTAGTCAAAGGCTGGATACCGCTGAACAAGCCGATTTTCAAAAACACCAAGAAGGCAATAAGCAAGCCGTAGATACCCTGCGTGCCGGGCAAAAGCTGCAAGATAAGGCACTTGGAAAATTTGTCCGGATCCTCTGCCGTAACGCCTGCGGCGGCGCGACCTGCCGCGCTCACTCCGAAAACACTGCCGAGACCGGCGAAAATTGATGCGCAAGCTGCGCCGACTATTGCCAAAACTGTTCCTAACGTCATATTATTTGTCCTCCTGAATTTGGATGTAGTTGTATTTTGTGTTGTAGCCGAGCGGCAGGAACTGATGCCCCGCACCCTCGTAGAATTTGCCGAAATATTCTATATATTGCAACCTGCTGTTGTGAACGTACGCGCCGAGCGCGCTTATGCCGATGTTCAGAACGTGTCCGAAGATGAATATCGGCGCCGCCACCACTATGCCGACGGGCACTCCGCCGAAGGTCAGCATATCTATGATAACTTGGCATATTTTGTCGACGACAAGGCCGACGACCGCGCCCGAAAGCCCCAGTCCGAACAGCCTCGAATAGCTCAGAATATCGCTCACGAAGTTCACCGCGTCGTAAAGCTTCGGAACGCCGCCGATCACTCTGCCGACGCCTTTTTTCTGCCAGCCGCCGAAAACGAGGATAAGGGCCACGCCCGAAAGCGCAACGTATATTCCCGCTTTTTTAGCCGCGGCAAGCGCAGGCAAAAACGACGCGAGCGCGAACACTATAAGTCCGCCGAAAGCCAGCAGCCAGCTCACCGATTCGCCCAGAACGCCCTGCCATTCCTTGCGTTTCGCCATCTTTATGCCCCGCATAAGTATGCCGAACATAAGTTGGAACATACCTATCGCCAGGCTCAGCACCAGCATCGTTATCGGATCGTCCATCGGGCTGAACCATTTTATCTTTTCAAGGAAGGTTCCCGAAACGTCCAGGCCGAACCAGCTTCCGAACAGCGCGCCCCATATAAGCGTCGATATGCCGCCCATGGCGATGATAAGATACAGATTTCCTTTGCCCGGCACCGGTTTTTTGAGCCTATAGAAGGTGTAGCCCATAACCGCCAGCAAAATGCCGTACGCGGCGTCGCCCATCATTATGCCGAACATCAAAAAGTAGAAGAACGCCATCGACGGGTTCGGGTCCAGATCGTCGTAGGCCGGAACGCTGTACATGTTCGTGATGCTCTCGTACGGTCTTACGATCGGATTCGATCTCACCAGCGTCGGCACCACTTCGCCGCTCCTCGGTTCTCTTATTTCGAACACGATATTTTCCGAAACGTCCGAAATTGCCTTTTTGACTTTTTCTTCCTGCTCGGCCGGGAGCCACCCTTCCAGTATGAAGGTTTTTGCCGTGTCAGCCATTTTTCCGGTTGCCGTAAGCTTTGCTTTTTCAACCAGAACGTAGTCGTAAAACTGCTGTAGAACGTCGATTTTTTGCAAAATTTCAACAGAATCCAAAACGATTTGCTTTTTTTCTGTCTCGAGCTGTTCTATTCGTTTTTGAAATTCGGCGCTCTTTTGCTCAGCAGTTTCCGTATAAGTCAGACTGCTTTTTATAAACCCTAGTTCCGCCAGGCGCACGCTTACGTTTGCGGCGTCCGCTTTCAGACAAACGATAACCAGCGGAATCGTTCGGCCTACGGCTTCGGGCTTGTAAACGAAGAAGTATTCGTTTTCGCCAGATAGCTTTTCTATCGCAAGAACCTTATCCGACGGACAGGTTCCGAGCATAACCGCCACGCGCTTCGTGTCGTAAAACATCGCCATCGGCGCCGCAATCGGCCTGAAAACTTCAACCTGCTCGGCTTCGGTTTTCACCCTTTGCAGAAGCGACGCAAGGTCGGAAAGCCGTCTTTGGTACTCCTCCGTCCGCTCCACCGTCGCCATCGCCTCGTCCTCAAGCTCCGAAAATTTCGAAAACTCGTCGAACGATACCCGAGGCTGCGGCTCGAAAAGTTTTTTCTTTTCGGGCGTGTACGAAATTTCTTCGCGCTTTGCCATACGCTCCGCAACCCGTTTCTGATCCTTCAAAAAGTCGAATGCGGCAGACAAGCGTTGCAGCTTCAGATCTTCCTCCCTGATCTTTCCGTCCACGTTTGCGGGAACGGCAAGTTCGGTAGGCTTGGTGGCGGAAATTTCCACCACGCCGGTTTTATGCAACGCCTTAAGAAGCGAAGCTCTTGTGGACTTATGGCCGACGAGAAGAAGTTTTTTCATCTCAACTATCGACATACTTTTCCACAAACCTCCTCGCTATGAATTCTGCGGCTTCAGGAACGTTTTCCAAAGCGGAATCGTAAATTTTTTTGGCCTCTTTTGCGCCCAAAGACATTTTCTGATTGCTTTTTGCGGCGGCCGCAACTTCGGCGTTTGACGCCATAAGCGCGGCGTTTTTCTTAGTTTTTTCCGCGCTTTCTTTTTTTATGTTTTCCGCTTTCTCTTCCGCTTTTATCTGCACGTTTCGGGCCTGTTCGGCGGCGTCCGAAAGGATGCCGTCGGCCTTTGCTTCCGCGTCGTGAATGGAAACGATGATTTCCTCAATACCCATATATACCTCAAATTTCCGACGTAGTCGGTTTACTTAAAATATTTTTCCTCTATTTTTGCAATTTTGTCCAGGCGATTTTGATGTCTGCCGCCGGCAAACTTGGTTTCAAGCCATATTTTGGTGCACTTTGCCGCCATATCGGGAGTTATCACTCTCCCGCCCATGGCGATTACGTTGGCGTTGTTATGCTCCTTGGTGGCCTCTGCGGTAAATTCGTTCACCACAACCGCGCATCTTATGCCCTTAACTTTGTTTGCCGCAATGGAAATGCCTATGCCCGTCCCGCAAAGAAGCACGCCTGCGTCGGCCTCGCCGGACGCCACCGCTTCTGCGACCTTAAGCGCAAAATCTGGATAATCCACGCTGTCAGGGGTGTCGGTGCCGAAATTCACGACCTCTGCGCCCTCTTCCTTTAATGCTCCTATAACCGCGGCCTTAAGGTTCAAACCGCCGTGATCGTTGCCGATTGCAATTTTCATATTCTTCCCCCAAAAAAATTTATTGCGACGATTGTCGACATAACTTTAGTATACTATAACTTTTTAATAATATCAAACGTTATTAACGAAAAAAGATTATATTATTTATTCCTTAATAGAACATTAAAACAAACGGCGACGGATTTAATGTTCCGTCGCCGAAAGTTCAAATTTTGTTATTTGTTGTCGCCGTTTTGATTCCGGCTTGCCCGTCTTATCATTTCCGCGCGCTGCTCGGGAGTGAGCTTTTGCGGAGCCTGAGGGGCGGCAGGTCTTGGCGCCTGCGTGGTCGGCCTTTGAACCTGCGGAGTCGGTCTTTGGTTTGCCGCAGGAGTATTCGGTCTTGCCTGCGGAGCCGAAGGGGCTTGCGGCCTTTGCTGCGGCTGCGGATTTTGCGGACGCGGCTGCAAAGCGGCGTTCGGAACAGCTTTCGGAGCTTCCATCGTCGGCGCGGTCTGAGGTGCAACCTGCGAAGCAGGAGCCTCGATCGGAGCCTGCGGATTTACCGCGTTGCGGTTTCTGAGCGCCTGCTGAATGGCAACGTCTTCAGGAGTTTTGAATCGGTCGTCCTTGACGCTTTCCACTGCATTTTGAGCCAGCACTTCCGAATCCTTCTGCGCTCTCTGCGAGCGTTTGACCAAAACTATCGCAACGACCGTCGCAATGAGGATAAGCGCGCCGCCTGCGGCAATAAGAATGTAGATAAGATCGTCGTTACCCTTTCTCGTTACTGGTTTTTCGCTTGCCACGAAAGCGTAGCTTTGATTGCCTTTGGTTAAGAATTTTGCATATCTGACGCCGTTTTCATCGGTTTCGATTTCAACGTTGACGGAGTTCACGATATTTCCTTCTTCGTCCAGCAATTTCACGTCGAAGTCCACGTTGCCGTAGCCTTCCGGAAGCGGAATTCTGACGGTGAAATTGTTTTTGCACTTATAAATTTCTCCATCCTTTTCAATCGCGATTTCGAAGCTGAAAACGTGTTTTTGTTTCTCGGTGAGTTGCCCTTCGATGACGCCGGTGTCGGTGATTTTGGTGATCACGAGAGTAAGCTCGCCGTGCGCGTTGTCGTTGAAGCCGGTGATAACGATGCCCGTTTCTTCATCGACGACGGTGGTGTTGTCGTTGTCGGAAACGATCAGCTTGCCGACGTATTCCGAGCCGAAGCCCGCCGTTTCTGAGGTTATTGCGATAAATCTGAAGTTTGTGGATTTCAAAGCGAAGTCGCCCGACGTAAAGGTTATGTTGAACGCGCCCGCGCGGTCCGCCTTCTGGTTGGTGCAGCTGAGGAGGAAGGTTCCCGACACGTCGCCGAGGCTCGTATAGTCCACCTGAACCGGAACTCCGTCTTCGAGGAAGTAATAGACCAGTTGATCTCTGGTTATTCCCTCAAGGTCGGCAGGGTTGCCCTGCACGGTGCGGGTTTCCGGAGCCGCGACGTAAACCTCTTTCTTTGCAATTTTAACGCGGCAGCTGTATTCGTCGTTTCTGGTGCCGTTTGCAAAAGCGTAGCCGTCCTTTGCGGTGGCGGTGCAGACGAGAATATATTCACCCGCATTAAGCTTGTCGGTCATCGAAATCACCTTGTCGCCAAGCTTTAAGCTGAGCGAAACGGTCATTTTGCTTTGATCGATTTTGGTGGTGACGCCGTTCTTTCTGATCATCGGCACAGGATATTGCACCTTGTCGCCGTAAACGAAGTTATATTCCGACTGCTCGAACGTCAGCTCGCCCACGAGCGCGGTGACGATTCGGATTTGAGTGATTTTGCCTTCTTCGACGCTGACTTCGTAGTTGGTGAGCGCAGGATTCTGCCCGAAGGTTACTTCGTAAAGTCCCGGGATAAGCACGTCGGAAGAGGTTTGGCCTTTAATGCCGAAAATGAGGTTGCTCTTTATTTCAGCCTTTTCCGCTTCCAGTCCGTCGATGCCGACCAAATTATAGTCCAGCGCGGCAAGCGGATCGGTGCCGAATTCGGCCTCGAAAATACGTTTGGTGAAAACGACGGTCAGCTTTCTCGGTATGATTTCGACGCCCGAAATGGTAACCTCGAAGCTGTCGGAACCGCCCTCGAAAGCGTAGCTCGATTTGTTGGCGCCGTATAGCGTAAGTCTGACGACCGCGGTGCCCTGCCCGACGTTAGGGCTCGTAAACTCGGAAGTGAAGGTGAAATAAAGTCCCGTGTTTTCCCCGAGGTTCACCGAATCTTCCGCCAAAACTCCCGTCGAATGGACGAAGAAGCATAAGTCGCCCGCTTTTTTGCTTACGCCGTCCACTTTGATGGATATGTCGGTGGTGCCGTCGTACTCTCTGGAGGAGGACGAAAGGAAACCGTCGGAAATAACTATCGTGCGTTTTTTGACGGTAACCGTCGCCGAATCCGAATCGTCCCTTCCGATCTGCACCGTCGAACCGCGCTTCAGGAAGAAGTTTTCAAGCGCCGCTTCGTCGAAATTGACGTCGCCCGAAACGGAATAATCACCCGCGTATTTCGCGTCGTCGGCGATTTTGAGGGTATGGTTTTTGAGGAGAACCGCCGAAAGCTCTTTGCCGAGCGCTTCTTTCATGGCGTCGGTCAGTCCGTCGCCCGCAAAAGCGTAGGAAAGCGCAAACTGAACGTCGTATTTGCCGGTTTCCGCGTTCCAGTCGCCGTAAACCACGGACGAATCCGAAACGTCGACGACCACTTCTCTTTTTTGAATGTCGGCCTTTGCAACGGCAGTATATTTGGTTTTAAGCATGCCGTAAGGGCTGTTGTCGGGCACCGTGAACACGACGTCCACCGTGAGGTCCTGTCCCACTCCCGACTGACTGAAGAAGAAGTCCGCGTGCGGCAGAACGGTCATAATGCTGCCGTCCCAGCCGTCGAAAAGACCGCTTGTGAGCACGAAATTCTCTGCAAGCGCGGCAAGGTTGGTGCCGTCGTAGTATTTGTTGGAAATTCTTATTTCGGCGCCTGAGCGAAGCGAGATAATCGGTCGATCCTTTACAATGAGAGAACCGACGACTTTTTCAAAGTCGATTTTGTAGTTTCTGTTTCCGATAGAATCAACGAAAACGTCGTAAGTTCCCGGCGTTGCGGAAACTTCCGCGCCTTCGGAACGGAATTTGAGGCGCAAGCCGCTCACCACGCTGTCAGGAAGCACTTCGCCCAGCGACGTCTTGACGACGAAGCCGTAGTTTTCAAACGAAGTGTAATCCTGAGCGTAAGGTTTCGTTACGGGCGCGGTGGCCTCGACGACGATTTGCACCTGCGTTACGATGAGGGTTACGTTGCCCATTCCCGCAACGTTGACGAAATAGTTGTCGTTGGAGAGCACCACTTCGACGATTTTCAAGAGGCCTAAGTATTCGCCGGCGTCAAGCGGCGAAGTTTCGGCGCCCGAGAACCTGAGTTCCTTTATTTCCACCGAATCGCCGGTCAAAACGCCGCTCTGCACGGAAACTACTGCCGAAACGTTTGCTTTTTCGGCATAGAACGCCGAGCTTACGTTGCCGTAAGGCATGGTAAGCGAGGTGACGTCGGTGATTTTGATTTCTTTTCTGGTTATGGTGTAGGAAGGGATTTTTCCGCCAACCGACTCGAAGCTGAGCGCATAGTTTTCGGAATCGTCGCCCGATGCGTTTTTAATTCTCAACGTGGAAAGATCGTACGGATAAACGCCGACGTTGTTTCCCTCTTTCCTTCCCACGGTGCCTTCCACCGTGTCGCCTTCCACAAGGCCGGAAACTTCGTAATCGGCAAACGCCGCAGCGGTGCTGCCGTAAACGGCAGATTTATTTTCGATGGAAACCTTCAGTTCTTTTTTGTCCACCACGTAGGAATATTCGCCGTAGAAATACCCCGTAAGGTCGGCGGAAATTGCCCTGACCACGATGAGATATTCGCCCGCGTCCTTTATTTCCAGCGTAAGGCGGCCGTCCGAAATTTTTCTGGACACGCTCTGAATACGGTTCAGATAGCCCGAACCGCCGTCGGAAACGATTTTGCTGCCCCTAAAAACTTCCAGAGTGTAGCCGTAGTCTTCGTTTGCAAGCTCGAGAGGGTTGTAGAAGTTTATTTCGATCTCTTTGTTTTTGCCGTCGTATTCATTAGGCACGGCGCTGACGTTTTCGTGCTTTTCCTTAAGCGTTCTGACGGAAAGCGTAGGCAGATTACCGTCGGTGAAAACCCAGTTTTTGTCGTTTGTAATCAAAGGATTCGACAGGTTTGCCCAACCGAAAGCGGTCTTTATGACTTCCGCCGTTTTGGTGCCGTCAACCTTTGCGTAATCCATTTTTTTGTAGTTGTCGTCGTCGGCTTTTCCCGATGCGTATTTATCGGCAAAGCCCGAAGGAACGCTCCCCGCGACATAATAAGAGCAGTATGTCGGTTCAAGTATACCGACAACGCCGAAAATCGCGCCAGCCAAAGTAGATACGTCGCTTGCGACGTAAGCGTGGCTGTAGCTGGCGTTCACAACCACTCCTCCGTTCCCAACGAGGCCTCCGAGCGGAATATTCCTATACGACGCGTCGCTTGCCAAAAGCACGCCCGCCTGCGGATTGCCGCTTTCGTCCGTCAAAGGATAGGTATTATAACTGCCTTGAATAACGCCGGCCTGGCAATAGCCAACGATGCCGCCCGCCGCGGCAAAAGCGTTGTTCACTTTTCCCGTGTGAGTGATTTTTCCTTCGTTGTGGCAGGAGAAAATTCGATATTGTCCGCCCCACGCGCTGCTAACCATACCGGTGGAATGGCCGACGATGCCGCCGACCGCCAAGCCGCCCGTAACGTCGCCGAAGTTGAAGCAACCGATGACGCTGTCGTTTCTAAGTACAGAACGAGGCTCCATACCGATAGATTCCGCGCCCGCTCTGCCCACGACGCCGCCTACCGTTTGTTTGTCGGACACGACAGTCGCGTAGTTGCGGCACTGAATGACGTCGCCGTTTCTGGTGTAGCCCGCGACGCCGCCGAAAAACGGATTGCTGGTTGAAGAGGTGGTGGTTTGATAACCGTTCGCCTGAACCGAGCCGTAAGCATAGCAATCGGCCAGAACTCCCGAGCTTACGCCCGCAATTATGCCTGCGTACGCGCTATAGCGAACGGTGATTTTCGCGCCCATAACCTTAACGTTGGTCACGGTGCCCGCAATGACCGCGGAGTTTTGCCATTGACCTTCGTAGTTTTTGAAGTTATACTTTGTGGCTTCCTCGTTATTACCGATTTCGGAATAGTACGCCAAATCGTACCTTGCTCCGACGTAGCCGAAAAGACCGGTAGTTACGACGGTGCCGTTTTGGCTGACCGCTTTATAAATGTTCTGCGTTTCGTCTATGACCAGGCCGGAAATCGTGTTGATACCTACGATATGATCGCCGTTTTCGTCGTAAGCCGCGGCTGAGAAATTGCCCAAAAACGGACGACATTTGTCAAAGTCGCTTTCGTTGCCCGTTTCAGGCGAATCACCGTCTGCCGAAGCCGACGCGGACGCATTTTTGGTGAAATATTGAAAACCTATTCTCTCCCAGTAATGCGCGCTTAAATCCACGTCCGCCGCAAGACGAACGTGTTTGCCGGCAAAGCTGAAGTTGCCGATTTTGTAACCCTTTTGGTTTTCGCCGGTTTTGTCGTCCTCAACGTATCTAAATTTAGCATTTGCGCCCTCAGGAGCCGAAGAATTCATTTTGCTGTTGTTGACGACGTACGCGAAAAACGCGAGCTGCTCGGCAGTAGTTATGACGTACGGATCGTCCTCTTCGCCCGTTGCGGTGTAAAGCGACGGCCAGATGCTGCTGCCCGAATAACCCGCCTTAAGCTTGGCTTCGATGACGTCGCTCCAAAGATCGTTTGAAGTTTCCGCGGCAAAAGCCTGCTCGCCTCTTCCGCGTTCCGGCACGAAGCTGATTCCCACCGCGACAACCAAAAGCGCCGCGACGAAAACCGTCAGAAATTTTAAGCTGTTTCTAAAAGAAGTTTTCAAAATAAGCCCCCTCAAAAACTTAATTTTTATACGCTAAACACGTGCGCATACTTACGCACTATATTCTTGATTATAAACTAAACCGCTTGCATTTTCAAGAGTTTTTATACGTTTGTACACGTTTTCTGGTCAAAAAACAGCAGTTTTTGCGCGAAATTCGGCATTTTCTGCACGAAAGTGCATTTTTTTCATAAAAAAAGCGAGCCGAAAATCGGTTCGCATAAATTCTAAAGATATTTTTCGGCAAATAGTTCTATCGCCGCCGCAAGCTGCAAAGCGGTAAGATTGTAAACCTCCTGACTTTTTCCGAAAGGATCCGAAATATCCCCCGTTCCCGTAAGCTCGCCGAGCGTAACGGCGTTATTCACACCATAGCCATGAAGCGCCGCCTTATGTCCCGCCGTCATGCAAACGACGTAGGTTGCCGAAGCCGCGGCCTCGGGAGTAAGCTGAACGGATTTCTTTTTCCTTGCCGAAATCCCGACGGTTTTCAGCGCCTCGATGGTCTTGTCCTCGGTGCTGTCGCCGGGGATAACCCTTAGCCCCGCGCTCGAAACCGTCACTCCGCGTTTGCCGCAAAGCTTAAGCTTTCGTTTGAGTATCTTTTCCGCCATAGGGCTGCGGCAGGTGTTGCCGGTGCATACGAAAATAATCTTCATTTCTCTCCTATTCGTTTGCCGTCGCCTTCAAAATTCTGTTCATAACCGAAGAAGCAAGGCCGCCGTCGGGAAGCTTGTCCACTATGATATACCCGAACTCGTCCTCCGCTTCCCTCAGCGCCGCGTAAATTCTGTGCGCCGCGTCAGCAGGCGTGTCGCCGAGGTCTATGACGTTCAAGCCGCCGTAGCGTTTTTTGTTGTCGCCGTACGCAAGGATAACGGGGTTTTTTCCCTCACCGTTTGCCGCTTCGTAAAGCCTAACGGCAGACGACGAGTCAACGGCCAGCGCGGCTTCGCATCTTGGAGCGTAGTGTTTATATTTCATTCCCGGCGCGGGAGCGGTTTTTATAACTTTACCCTCGAAGTTTTTGACTTCGCCCAGAACCTCACCCAGCATTTCGGCCGTTATAAAACCTGGGCGAAGCACCGTAGGCACGTCGGTAACGACGCTGACGACCGTGGATTCTATCCCCACACCGCACTCTCCGCCGTCTAAAATGTACGGAATTTTTCCGTTAAGATCGTCGTAAACGTGCTTTGCCGTGGTTGGCGAAACGTGTTTGCTTACGTTTGCCGACGGCGCGGCAAGCAGACAGCCGCTTCTTTCTATGACGGCTCTAGCAAGCGGGTGCGACGGCATTCTGACCGCCACCGTTTCTCCTCCTCCCGTAACTTCGTAAGGCACTGCTTTGCCCTTGGGTACAACTACCGTAAGAGGCCCCGGCATAAATTTTTCGGCAAGCGCGAAAAAGGCAGCGGGAACGTCGTCCGAAACCCTGAAAACGTCATCGATTTTTGCAATATGAACGATCAGCGGATTGTCGGAAGGTCTGCCCTTCGCCTCGTAAATTTTTCTGACGATTTCGCCTCGCATTGCGTCGCCCGCAAGGCCGTAAACGGTTTCCGTAGGAATGGCCACAAGTCCGCCGTTTTTCAACGTTTCGGCGGCGACATCAACGTCCGCCGCACTCAAAATTTTAGTTTCCATTTTTTCAATATCACATTTTTATTAGCCTAAAACCGCGTTTTAACCTTGTGTTCCGCTGTTTAAGAGATATGCGCTGTATGCTCCGCCGATTTCGGTATAGTAGATTACGACGCCTTCGTCGTAGTTTGTCAGAATGACGTTGTCGGCAACGTAGTCAACCAGCAGAACCGGGATTTCCGCCACGGACAAAAGCCCGAATTTGCCCTCCGAATTTTTGGAAACTTGCGCGCCGGGGCAGTAAAAATAGGTGCTCTTCGAGGCGTAAGTCTGGCTCGGATAAACCTTGCCGTCTGCCGCCACGATCAGGCAATCCGACGAGGAAGAATAGTTCTTCGCAACGCCTACGGCATACCCGCCCACAAACTTCGTCAGCGCCGTAAACCCTTGCTCGAAACCGACGATTTCCGATCCGTCCAAACCGTAAGCAACGTAGCGCGCGGTGCCGTCCGCCGTCGTTTTAAGCGCGGTAACCACCCCGCCCCCGAAGCTGATTTTCGAATAGCTTGCGTCGTCCTTGAAAAGCACGCATTTGCCGTTTCTGTCATAGACGGCAAGCGGACCTTTTTCGTTGGTAACGCCTATACCTATGCCGCCCGTATATTCGATCAGCATATCTCTGTAGGCCCTGCCGTCCGCGCTCGGATTGAACTTGCCGTATTCCGTCGTCATAGACGCCACGATGTTGAAATTTTCGTCGATGATAAACGCTTCGAACTGCGTGTTTTTGCCGTCGGTTTTAACGAGGCCCACCGAAACGTAGCTGAATCCGTCGTTAAGATACTTGGAAATTTCAATGCCCGACTCTTCTTCGTAATAGCCGTTGACGATGCTGCTGAAAATCATTTCGTCGGACATCGTTTTCTTTTCGCCGCTTTTTGCGTTGAAACCGAATATGCTTATTTTGCACTTGTTCCCCGAAAGGTCGATATAGTCGTAGTCCTCTTCCGCGGTTTCGTCCGAAGCGGAGCTTTTTGCAAGCTTAACCATTTCGGCGCAGTAAAAGTTGTTGCCGCCGACGTAGGTTACGTTCAGCACCGCGTCCTCGGTTGCGGCCACTATCCTGCCGCCCGAAACAACCGCCTTCTCGCCGATCCGATAAACGCACACCGTCGGCAAGGAATTTTCCGTAAAGCTTCTCACAACGTAGTCGTCCACGGTTTTGAATTCAGACATATTGCCTTCGTACTCGGTTGCGGCCACGATTTGGCCGTCTGCGCCCACGAAAGCCACTTTTTGAACGTTGGTCCTTACCGCCACGTATTTGGCGCTCATAGGGCGTATGAGAAGGCTCATATCGTTAGACGTGTCGAAGTTTAAGGAAAGCGCAAGCGTTTCGCCCTTGGCGTTTTTGATTTCGTAACCCGAATCTTTCGGCGTCGCCGTCAAAACGACTTCTCCGTTCGGCTTTGCCAAAATCACGTTTCCGCCCTGCTCGCGCGCCAGAATATAGCCCTGCTTAACGGAAATTTCGGTGAAATTTATCGGCAGAACTTCCTTGCCCTTGAGGTCGTAAAGCCCCAAAAGCTTGCTGCCGTCGGTTTTTTGAACCACCAGACATTTCACGCTCGGGAGGTAGGCGTTGGCATAGTTGATTTTGCTGCTCTTGCCGCCGTACGGTTTAACTCCCTCCGGAAAATCGAGAATTTTCGTCGCCGAAGTAAATTCCGATTCCTGCGCGTGCGATTTGTAGATGTCGGAAACGGTATATTTGGGCGTTTTGTTGCATGCCGGCAAAAACGCTGCCGCCAGCGAAAGCGTCAAAACGATAAAAATTGTCAATGCGATTTTTCTTTTCACTTTGCACCTCGTAAACTACGTTTAGTTTAGCACAAGCACGGACTGTTGTCAACTTCCGAGCGCCGGCATAAAAAATCCGCCCCAAAAAGGGGCGGACGCGGTATTTAACTTAGTCTCTTGCTTTGCTGTAAGCGACAATGAACTTTCTGATGAAGTCTTTGATTTCTTCGCGTTGTTCCGGCTTGTCGAACTTCTTGTAAGCAAGGATAGCGATCTGAGCGACTTTTTTGAGGGTTGCTCTGTTGTAACCTTTTTTGAGGGTTTTGTTGAGAACGGTCATGAAAGGCTTGAAGATCTGCGCGTTTTTGATTTCTTCAGGGGTAGGAGCCGGAGCTTCCTCAACCACTTCTTCCTGCGCTTCTTCAACTACTTCTTCTGACGGAGCTTCTTCGACTGCTTCTTCTTCAACGGTCTCTTCAACCGGAGCTTCCTCGGCTACTTCTTCGACTTCCGCGGCCGGTTCGGCTACTTCTTCTTCGGCAGGTTCTTCTACGCTCTCTTCTTCGACAGGAGCCTCTTCTTCCTGAGCTTCTTCTTCAACGGTTTCTTCGATCGGAGCTTCCTCGACCACTTCTTCGACTTCTTCCACAGGTTCTGCGGTCGCTCCTTCTTCGTCGGCGAAAAGATTTTCTTCTTCCTCTGCCGGAGCTTCTTCCGTCTCCTCTACAGGTGCAGGTTGAACGTCAGGTTTGTTGTTTTCGAAATCGGCGATTTCGTTGATAGCGTCGGAAAGTTCGGACAAATCGGAAGTGTCGCGTTGATAATCGAAATATTGTTGCAAAGCGACGTTGGCGTCGAGATCTTCCATCAAAGCGTCGAAAGCCGCTTCTTCGTCTGCGGACAGTTTTTTGTCGAGTTTGAAGGCTTTTGCGCAAATGATCCAATAGCAGACCAAAGCCACCACAGGAATGGCGAAAGCGACTGCCGCTCTGGTGAAGCTCGTTGCAAAGCCCGCTGCCACGGCAAACAGCACTGCGCTTGCGGCCAGGAATCCTTTTGCTTTTACGGATTTTTTGGTTTTGACAGGTTTGACGCATTTAGCTTTGTCGAAGCATTCGCTTGGATAGCCGAAACGGGATTCAACAAAAGCGGCCCAGCCTTCTTTGTAAGCGGCAGGAGCTTTTTCGCCGAAGCAAGTGTCGGTGAACGGAGCGAGATTGCCTTCGTTCACTTCGCCGTTATCCTGCAAATATTTGCTGACGGAAGCGGCATATTTTGCGTTGCCTTCTTTTTTGCCGACGCCTTTGCCGACAACGTGCAAAATAAACAAAACGACAACCAAAGCCAGTGAGCCGAGGCAGATAAACTTGGTTACGTCATCGGAAAGAGAGAATTTCTCAAGTGCCGAGATGCCGAACTTTTTGCCCAACCAAGGGATCAAATCAACTAAAAAACCCATAAAGATGTCTCCTTAAAACATAGTACACTGATATTATAGCAAGTAAGTTAGAAAATATCAAGCGTTTTTTGACAAAAAATCTGCTTAATTATAGGTAGTAGAGCGCCTTTTTCGGGAAGGAATAAAGCGCAATTTTGCCGACTTTTTCACCAAACGATGTTTCAACCGCCATTTTGTACAGATAAAGTTGCTTTTTGTACGTTTCGGCCAGTTTTTCGGGCGATTTAAGGCTGTTTTTGTAGTCCACGATGACGATTTCGTCGCCCATAACCAGAAGATCTATAACGCCCTGAACCAGGACCTTGTCGCCGTAGCCCGGGTTTTCGAGCACCTTGTCTGCGGGCACCAGCAGCGTGAACGGCAGCTCCGTGTAGATTTGCGGCGGGGTTGCGCGCTTTTCGTCAAGCCCCAGAATTTTCCGAAGCTCTGCGTTTTGAATGCACGCAAAAATTTCGTCTTCCTTAACTTCGGCGGCGTCTGCCGCGGACAGTATCCCCTCCTCCGCCATTTTGTCAATCGCTTGCCTTACCTCCGCTTCGGACGCAAGGTTGAAATCGACGTTTTCCATAACGGAGTGATAGGCAATACCCACCGTTCTTCTGTCGCCGTCGTCGAAAAGCGACGTTGTGGAGGCCGTTTCGTCGGTTTCCTCGGCGTTTAGGGCCGTTACGCTGTATTTTTGCTCTGCCCTCGTCTGCGCCTCGTATTTATATTTATGGTTTATAATTTCGTTTATTATTTTATTATATATAGTGTCCGGCTTTCCGCAGGACACAACAGGTTGTGTTTCGGCGCTTTTGATAACTGGCTCGGCAAGACGGAAATCTATATCCGCGGACAAGCTTTCGTCCAGATACGCCGCGTAGAACAGCACGTCGAGCATGGAGTTTGCTTTATATACGGATTTATACCTTGCTTCCTGCTTTTGCGAACAGCTTCCCGAAACGTAAAGCTGATATTTCGCGCGCGTCAGCGCAACGTACAGCAAGCGCATTTCTTCACTGCGCTGTTTTTCCTGTTTCGAAAGTTCCACTGCGCGGGAAAGAAGCGACGGACTTATCGTTCGCGTTTCTTCGTCGAACACCTGCACGGCCAAACCGAGCTTTTCGTCGATGCCGACGGCGCCTTTCTGGTCGTTTACGTACGAGGTTGACAGGTTCGCAACGAAAACTATCGGATATTCCAGTCCTTTGCTTCCGTGCATGCTCTGCATCACTATGCACTTGCCGTCGTCCGAGAACGCCGAATCGGAGGACGCTTCCTCTTCCCTCGAATCCCAGTACCCCACGAAGGCGTGCGGGCTTTTGGCGTAGGTCTGCCCCTTTAGCCCGTAAACGAATTTTCTTAGCGCCGCCAGTCTGTCCGCGCCGTCAGGCTTTGACAGAACGTAAGCTTCGAAGCCAGATGTCGAAATAAAGGTGTTTAAGTAGTCAAAGAGGTCCGTTGAAGCGGCGTTACGGCGATTTTCTTCCAAAAATTCAAACGCAGCGTTAAGCTTTTCGCCAAGTTTCGTGCCGCTGTTTTTTGCAAGCTCGATATTCTCCGAAAAGCTTTGGCTTTTACCGAAAAGCTTGACGTCGGCAAGCTCGCTTTTGGTGAAGCCGCCGAAAAACCCCAGCAAAAATCCCGCAAGCGGTATATCCTGCTTTTTGTTATCGAGAACTCTAATGAAGTTTATAAGCTCGTCGCGTTCGGCCGTCGAATCGTCGTCCTCGAACTTCGCCGCGCGAACGGGATAACCGAGTTCTTTGATCCTTGCCAAAATTTCACGGCCGGCCGCTCTGCTTCTGACGAGAACCGAAATGTCGCCGTAGTCGCATTTTTTACCGTTCGGATCGCCCTCTATTCTTTTGCCGACGAGCGACCTGATTTTGTTGCAGATTTCTTCCGCCTCGGCCTTTGCCGCGCTGACGTCGACGGTGTCGGGCTGAACGTAGTTTTCAAGGCTGAAAACGCCTTTTCCGTCCCATTCTTCTTTTTGCGCTTTAGGTTTTTCAAACAGCGTAACTTTCACCGTTCCGCCCGCGCGAAGCTTTTCGCCTTCTGCCGTTTCGGTGACGAACCTTGCCGTGTTCTCGTAATCGACGCCACCGGTTTTTTCGGTCATGGCCTTGTCGAAAATGCGGTTGACAAAGTCCAGAATTTCGTAGTTACAGCGGAAGTTGTCGTTGAAAAACACCGCTTCTCCGCCTTTACCTTCGCCGTATCTTGCCAGCCTTTCCGAAAAGATTTCGGGGTTTGCCGAACGGAAACCGTAGATGCTTTGTTTGACGTCGCCCACGGTGAACACCCTTGCCTTTGACGACACCTTGTCGATGATGTATTCCTGCGCGGCGTTGACGTCCTGATATTCGTCCACGAAAACCAGCTTGTATTTGTCGGTTATGGCTTTGAGGCGGTTTTCGTCGGAGAGCAATTTTATGGCGTAGTGTTCCAGATCGCCGTAGTCCAGCTTGCCTGCGCGGAGCTTGAGTTCGGAAAAACGCTCGGCGTATTTTTCGGTGATTTCCAAAAGCTTCAGCTTGATAAGGCTGCCGTTGTCGAAGATTTTTTCGTCGCCCGGCGTATAGTTATATTTGTCCTTAAATTGTTGCGGCGTGATTTCTTTTGCCGCTTCCTGAACCGCTTTTTTGAAGGCTTTTGCCGCTTCCTTGATTTCCGACGGGCCCGAGTATTTTGACGGCATATTCGAAAGCCCGCCCACAACGCTTTCGGCCAAAGACGAAAGCTCCGACAGGCTTTTTGCCTCCGCAAGTCCTTTGGCTTTGACAAAAACCGACTTAACGACGTCAACGTATTTTTGATCGGCGTCGTTCGTAATAAAAGCCGACGCCCTCTTCTCCGTTACCGAAAGCAACGAAGCAAGGTCGGAAAACAGGTTCTTATAATAATTCAGAACGACCTTTTCCGCAGGCGCCGCAGAGGCCTCCGAGTGTATTTCTTTGAGACGCGAAAGCGCTTTTTCGGGATTTGGCTGAATTTCCAACTGGCGATAAATTTTCAGAATAACCTTCTCAAGATAATCGTCCGTCGGCTTTGCAAGCAAATATTCGGTTATCTTTTGAAACACTTCGTCGTCAGACGAATAGTACTCGTCCAGAACTTCCTTCAGCGCCTTTTGCGAAACGTCGTCGTCCTCCGCAACGTCGTAGGCGGGATCGATGCCCAGAACCTCAAAGTTCGATTTCACCAGTCGGTTACAGAAACCGTGAATGGTGCTTATGTCGGCAAACTGAATTTTGTCGATTTGCGCGGCGTAGCGTGAACGCTTGGCTTCGCCGTCGGCGTTCTTCACTGCCTCGAAGAGCGCGGATATGATTTTCGCGCGCATTTCAGCGGCGATGGAATTGTTGTAGGTGAGGATGAGAATGTTTTCGATGTCGGTGGTTTCGAGATCCCTCAAAATTTTTGCAATCATCACCGTGGTTTTGCCCGAACCCGCCGATGCAGAAACGGCGGCGTTACCCTCAGCCGTCAATGCTTTTTGTTGATTTGGTGTGTAGTTCGGTTTACTCATTTTCTTCCTCCACTGCGGCGGCAAAGTTCTCTGCGCCGACTTTCGGATGCTTTCTGTACGTCAAATCGGTTTTTTGACAAATATCTTTGTAGTCGCAAAAATCGCAGGCTTTTTGGGTAGGCTTCGCTTCGACGTAGCCGCCGCCTATTTCCGAAATTGCCTTTTCCACAAGCTTCGATACGTAGTCGCCCATGCTACTCAGAACCGAGCATTTCACTGCTCCCGAGCCCGTTATTTTAAGTTCGCAATCCTCGTCAAGTCCCGTTTTTTCGTTCAGGGCGCGAACGATTTCGCCCGCCGCCTCCGAATTATCCTTCACCGTCTTTGCCGTGAACGAATTTTTCAAAAATTTGCCCGAAACCTTTTGGCCGACTTTCAAATCTCTCAGGGAGTTTTCCATCTCCGCCGCCTTTTCGTAAGAACAGTCGAAAAATCCGTTTGCGTGAAAACGTTTTTCCTCTGCCTGCGACTGCGCCTTGTAGCCCACGGTAACGGGAAGATAGAACACGCCGGTCGGAGTTTTGTTCTCCTCCTTTTCAATGGCGGTCATATACGCCACCAGCTGAATGGCCGTGCCGAAAAACACGTCCTGAAAACTTATGTCCTTTCCGTAGCTCTTGTAGTCGATGACGTAAAAATTGTTTTCAAACACGTCGATGCGGTCGATTTTTCCTCTCAAACTCACCGTGCGCCCGTCGGCTGTAAACGTCAGCGGTTTATAGACGTTTTTAAACTTGTTGCCCTGCCTGTCGGTGC
>OQWM01000460.1_pt1 | contig 25698 bp, 27 predicted proteins | sample 1691531 | NCBI WGS metagenome assembly OQWM01 (sample SAMN03418257, study PRJEB22391) | human gut metagenome | biome: human-gut; feature: organic feature; material: feces | host: Homo sapiens | place: Tanzania | collected 2013-01
ACTGCAGATGCTTTTGCCGCAGATACATGTGTCTGGTCTGCCTGCAGGTTTGCTTTTGCAATCTGTGATGAAAACAATGGCAATGAAATTGCCACAAGTATCGCAATGATAGCTACAACAATGAGTAATTCTGCTAATGTAAATCCTTTATTCTTCTTTTTCAACATGTTTTTATTATACCTGCAAACTCATGTAAAAAGGAATCTTTCGATTCCTCTTAGTCCATTTTTTTAATTGTAGCAACAGTATTCTCATAAGTTGTCTGAATCTTTGAGAATAGTTTATCTGTACCTTCAAGTTTTCCAGATCTTAAAATTTCTGTAATATTAACAACGTCTTCTGTTAACTGAGCAAAGCCAAGATTCAAGCAGATACCTTTTAATGTATGTGCTGCACGAAACGCTTCCTCCGCCTCATTGGAAGCCAAGGCTTTTTTCAGATTTTCATAGCTTTCTTCCGCAGCAAATTTCTTTATAAAGCGCTTTGTTATTTCTGCATTCCCGCCAAACCGCTCAATCACCGGATTCGCATTGGAGCCTATGGCAGAATAAAACCTCTCAAGTTCATTCATGGCTCTGTTCTCCTTTTCTTGTCTGCTGGGAGATCATTGTAAGAAGCTGTCCAACATTCAATGGCTTTGATAGAAAGCCCGTCATGCCTGCATTAGTACAAGCAGACATGTCCTGTTGGAACAGATTAGCGGTGACGGCGATAATCGGCACGGTTTTTGTGCCGCTGTACGCCACAAAGCGCACGAGCTGGCGTGCAATGCTGTCCTCATGGATAAACACTGCAGGCTCGCTGTAAGCCAGCGCAGCGCGCAGCTCCTGCGCCTCCTGCACCAGACGCGCATAGGTATAGGCCTCGCTATCCTCCACGAGCGCCAGCTTCTCCTGCGGCTGCTCCTTTAGCATATGCAAATAATCCATCACGCTCACACCCTCTCCAGCAGCAGCGCTGTACCTACGCCGCCTGCGGCGGCTACGCTGGCCGCACCATAGCGTCCGCTGCAGCGCTTGAGTGCCTCCAGCAGGTGCAGCGTGATAATCCCGCCGCTCGCGCCATAGGGATGGCCATAGGCCAGCGCCCCGCCAAATACGTTATACTTGTCCACGCTCTGCGCAAAGCTGCGTGCAAAGAGCACGTCGATAACAGCAAAGGCCTCATTCAGCTCGAAGTCGTCGATATCCTGCTCCGTCAGGCCATGCTTCGCCAGCAGCTTCTGCAGCGCCGTAATTGCTGTCCGCGGGCTGACGAGCGGGTCACCGCCGCAGGCCGCACTGCCGACAACTCGCGCCTGCGCCTTCAGGCCATGCTCCTGCAAATATTTTTCCGAGCACAACACAACAAAGGCTGCACCGTCATTTATCAGGCAGGAATTGGCCGCCGTAATAAGCTCGCCGCCCTCCAGCACCTTCGGCATCCTGTCGAGCAGGCGCTGGCTCATACGCGGACGAATGCCCTCGTCCTGCTCCGCGCCAAACACCGGCGCAATGATTTCCTGCAGCGCACCGCTCGCACGCGCCTCTGTCGCCAGCCTATGCGAGCGTAGCACCCACGCGTCCATCTCGGCCTTCGTAATCTGCTCACGCTGCGCCGCCAGCTCTGCGCCCTCCAGCATCACCGTTTCGCGATGCACGTCCGGCATGAACTTCGCCACGCTATACCACCCGTCGCCAGCGTAATCGGGATGATTGGGGTTATAGCCTCGGCGCGGCTGCGTCGAGCTGCTCTCAAAGCCTCCGGCGATAATGCAGTCCGCCTCGCCGCTATGCAGCTTCGCCGCCGCCACAGCAATGCTCTCCAGACCGCTGCCACATTGCACGTCGACCGTAAAAGCAGGCACAGAGCAGTCCACGCCAGCCTCCAGCGCCATCAGCCGCGCAATATTGCCGCCAGCGCCCACGCCGTTGCCCGCAATAATATAATCAGGCTCCGTAATACTGTACTTGTCCATAACCTGACGCAGCACCGCCGCCCCCAGCTTCTCCGCCGGAATATGACGGTACATGCCGTTGACCACGCCCACATAGCTGCGCAGGCCGCCTAAAATATATGCATTCATCATGAGTATCTCCTTAGAAAACAACCCTCTGCCGCCTCAGCGAGGCAGAGAGGGTATATATTATCTGTTGTTGCTGTTATTAATCGCACGCTGAATCGGATAAGCCAGCGCCGCAGCAGCCATACATTTTACGATATCCAGCGGAATAAACGGCAGTGCGCCGGTCATCAGCGCCTTCGTCCAGTCCATACCGGTCACAAATTTCAGCTGCGTCACGCCGAAGGCATAAATCAGCGGCACGCCGATTACACAGCCCAGCAGCGCATAGCGCTTGAAGCTATACTTCTCGCCACGCGTATAAGCGAGGAAAACAGCCGTCACCAAAAAGCCGAACAGATAGCCGCCGGTAGGACCAAACAGCTTGCCCGGGCCGCCGGAGCCGCCGGTGAAGACAGGCACGCCAGCCAAGCCGACGAGCAGATACACCAGCATCGTGATGAAGGCCTGCTTGGCCGTCAGCAGATAACCGGTGAGGTTAACAATCAGCGTCTGCAGCGCAATCGGGGACATGGAAAACGGCAGCGGAATAATGATATAAGCAGAAATGCAGTTCATGGCAACCATGAGCGCCATCTTCGTCATATCTGCAGTTTTATTGACATTTTGACGATGAGTTTGAGTAGACATAAATACACCAGCCTTTGCATTATTTGATTACAAAAACGTTAGCAGCTCCCACATAAGCCGCCAGCTTTTCGCCGTCGTCGTACACGCGCAGCTCGTCGCCTGCGTATACCGGGCTCAGAAAGCTCAGCTTCCAGTCCAGCTCCGCGAGCTGCAGCTCACGCTCCAGCCACGCCGCCATGCACAGTCCCGGCACAATCGGATGCTCGCCCTTATGGATGATGTTCTCATCACCGGTATAGGCCACGTAGTCCGCAATCTCCTGCGCCGTGAACACGTGACGCGCCACGCACTCGCCCGCCGCCGCTGTCGCGTCGGCCTGCTTCGTGCCCAACGTGCGCTTGGGTAGCACCAGGAACACACGCAGCTCCTTCGCCACGCTGCCGTCCGCCGCCGTACCCAGCACCTGAATCATAGCCTTGCGCTCCTTCGCCAGCAGCACGTTGTTTTCCAGCTTCACTGCCTCGCCGTGGATATGCGCTTCAACTCCGGCCAGCACCCAGCCGCCGAAAAACTTTGCATCGCTGTCTGCCAGCTTATGTGCAAGCTCTAACATTTTTGCAACATCCTTTCATGTAAGCATTGCTTAACCAATGCTTCATGTGCATATTATAAAACAAAGGACGTAGTTAGTCAACCAGTTTCGCTTCTAAGTTAACAGCAAAAACTGCTGCCTAAGCTCCCGCTCTGCTAAAAATCTTCGGCAAGAAAGCAGAGTGAGTGCTTAAACAGCAGTCCTTATTTTAGCGGCAAAGCTCCAGCTGCGCAGCAACCTTCTCTGCCATTTCTTCCATTGTGTCATAAGCAAGCTCATGCGTCACATAATCCGGCTGCACGCAATCGAGAATCTGCTTGGCAGCACGCGTCGTAAACGGCTTGTGCTGGTCAATGCTCACGATATGCTTCCAGATAAGCTCAGGAGAATCCTGCTCCGGCGCCTTGCGCTCAAAGGTCGTCTGATACTTGCCCGACAGCGAGCAGTTCAGATGCACGCCCTTAATTAAATCGGCATAGCTGCCCAGCTTTTCCACTGTGCGGCAAACGAAATCAGCGCCTTCCTCCTCGGTACGCAGACGCGTATTCGTGTTCATCAGATGGCCGGTGTCGAGCATAATGCCGACATTTTTGCGCTCAATATGCTCAAAGAAATATTTCACCTTGCGCACATCCGTCAGACGCAGGCCGGGCCACCAGAGATTTTCAAACAGCACCAGCACGTCCGAGGGAATCTCGTCAGCAATCGCGTTGAACACGTTGGCTGCCTCTGTGAGCACCTCTTTGTCATTATACTGGAAATCATAGGTGAAGGCCGTAGTATTATCAGCCTCCGCCACATGGAAAACAAGATAATCGGGAGTCTGCGTCAGCGCTGCCCCGATATTCAAGCGGATAACCGACAGCCACTCGTCACAGCTTCTCGCCTCTTTGAAATACGTTGTACGCTCACGGATATTGCGGAACTGCTGGCGCAGGCGCTTAGCCTTCTTCGTCCAGAAATCCATCCAGTACGGCCAGTAATTCAGGTGGGCGCCCCAGGTCAGCTCCTTATAGCTCGGCTTCGGCTCCTGCAGCGTATACACAAACTGCTCGATGCCGTCCACGCCAAGGCGCTGCACATAATCATTGAGCGTCAGCCCCTGTTTTTGCAGCTCCTCCTCATACCAGGGAATCGCGCAATAGTTAAACAAATGCTTTGTCATCACTCAACCCTCTTTCATAAAATACTACATGAATAACCTCATCACAAAAACTACAACGGCACCAATAGCGGCGAACACCAAAAAGGTGGGCAGCAAGAAGAAAAACACCGCCAGGATACCGCAGAGAATCAAAAAAGTCATCAGCAGGCCACTGCCGCAGCCAAAGGTATGCACCTTAATATTAGGCGGTACCTGCTGCCGGCGCTGCTCGTAGGACGCATGCTCCTCGTAAACCTCGCCACGCGGCTCACGGCTGTCCTCAGCAGTGCCTGCGCCCTCATCAATCGTCACGCCCTCAAAGGTGTCACGCTCCTCAGGACTCAGCACCTGCGCATCTATTTTAAAACGGTAATGGCAGTACGGACACTCAACCGTGCCCTTGTCTACCTCATGACCGCAAAAATCACATTTCATAGCTCCGCTCCTTTCTTATTGCAGCAGCATGAGCAGCAAGCCCTCCTCGTTCACATAACGCGGGTCATGCTTCTCCAGCGCCAGAGTCTCCCAAACTGCCGCTGCTGTACGTTCAATAGTCTGCTTCGGCACGCCATAGCACATGGACGAAACCTGCTCTATCTCATAATCGTAAACATTATTCAGCTTAATGAAGGCATAGATAAGGCCGGCCGCCCATATCTCTCCCACACGAAGCTTCTCCGGCACCTTAAAGGCCTGCAGAAAATCACTCCACATCGTGCGCACCAGAAAAATATCGTAAGCAGAAAAAGCGTAGGGACGCATCATCTGCCCGATAAGCTTCGTAACTCTGTCATCCAAAACCGGCTGCGGCTTATAATCCGTAACCTTCGTTTCGTAGTTGAAGCCCTCCATGCGGATATACGCTGCATAAAGCAGAGAGATATGGCGCACAAAAATCGGATTGCGATTGATAAACTCCTCCCAGCTCACCTCGCCGCCGCTGCGCACAGCGAACCAATCCTTCGCCTGTCCCAGCACCTCGAAGAAGCGCTTGCGCGACGCCTTATTCATCAGCATACCGCGCACAAAGTTCATCACCATCGTATTATTATAGAAAATATGTCCCATAAAAATGTAGCCGTCGGTATCAACGTCGCCGTCAATCGGCAGCTGCAGCAGATAGCGCTCGTCCGTCAGCACATTGCGGCAGGAATACAAGCCCTCCGGCGTCTTTTCGAGCACCTCGAACAGCACCAGACGCACCTGCAAAAGCTCCTCCAGCACATCCTTGCTCACCATGCCCTCAGCGCTGAAGCCATTGGCACAGATATCATCATAGAAATGCTGCAGCGGCGTCTTATCGTCCGCCAGCATATGATAATCAAACAGAAAATAATCCCAGAAGGTCTGTGCATATTCCTCGGAATCAGGCTTTTCCTCAGCAAGCCCGCCCATCAGAATACCGCTGTACAAAAAGGTCGCACGCTCCACGTCGCGCTTATACTTCTGCGCACCGAAAAAGGTCTGCAGAGAGCTGAGCAAATCCTGCAAACGTTCACCGATATTCAGGAAGGCCTTGTTCGGCAGGTCAGGCGTTGCATATTGGTTGTAGCGCTCATATTCGGGCAGAAAATAGCCCTCCTCGTCGAGCATCTGCACCTTGCCGGAGTTCAGCAGCCTTGCCTTAGCCTCCGCAGGCGCACTATCACTAGTAATAACTCTTTTTTTCTTAAAGAAAATATACATCTCGGACATCGTGTCCAAAAAAGCACCGATATTCTGTGGGGTGGGCAGAAAATCGGAGATATTGCGGCAGCACCAGCCTACGCAGTCGATAAAATCCTCGCGCGTCATATCGCCAAGAAAATGTTCCGAATTGCCTAGGTAAATGCACATCACCGTCATATAGTTCCAGATATCAAGCAGCTCATCCTCGCTTGCACCCTGCCAGCTTTTCAGGCGCAGAAAATCCTCTGCGTATTTTTGGCGCAGCACAGTGTTCCATTCTTCATCTTGTGCATAAAAATCTTCGACTAAATCAAAAACATTAATCATTTTTTCTCCACTCATTCATAACCATATTAGTATAAATAAGTATATCATATTTCGAGGAACTTGTGTGAAATATTAATGTTTTTTTGCTGAGAAGTTCACGGAATCATAAACTTTTTGCAGCGGAACGCCATTTTTGCGGGCAATTTCTGCGGCGCTGTCATATTCTACATAGCACTTTCCGCCGCAAAGCTTCACCTGCACCTCGCCATATTCCGTCTGTACCAAACCGCGCTCACGCGGCAGCATATCGCGCTGCATCAACGTGCGGCGAATGCCAATCGTCGTCGTTTCCGCAAAAATAATTTTCTCCAGCGCCTCCCTATTTTGGGCATGACAAAGAACCGTCAGCTCCCACGCAGGACGGTTCTTCTTCATATATATGGCTGTATAATGCACATCAAGAGCGCCTGCCTCCAGCAGACGTTCCATAGTGTAGCCGAGGATTTCGCCGCTGCAATCATCCACATCGCTTTCCAGCTTGTAGATTTCGTCATGCAGCAGCTCGTCAGCCTCGCTTACAGAGTTTTTTTTTGCGGCTCGATAAGCAGCGCACGCAGAATGCTCGGGCGCTCATATTGACGCTTGCCTGCACCCAAACCGATAGCGCAGATTTTGAACTGCTCCGGCAGCTCGTCCGTCGTCATCAGCGCAGCCGCAGCTGCAGCACCAGTCGGCGTCACAAACTCGCCCTGCACCGGCAAAAGGCGCACGTTCAGGCCGAAGCTCTGCATAATATTTGCCGTCGCCGGAACAGGCACAGGCAGCACGCCATGCTGGCAGCGCACCGTGCCACGCCCCTCGCACAGCTCCGGCACGATAACCTCGTCTACGCCCAAACTGTCGAAGCAAACAGCAATCGCCACAATATCCACGATAGAGTCAATCGCGCCGACCTCGTGGAAATGTACGTCCTCCTTCGCCACAGCGTGAGCCTTGCCCTCCGCCTCCGCGATAATATCGAAAATTTTCAGTGCCAGAGCACGCGCCTGCTCGCTCATCTGCGTACCGTTGATGATTTCAATAACCTCTTTTAAGCCGCGATGCTCGTGATGATGGTGATGCTCATGCGGCGTATGCACATGGTCATGCTCATGATGATGCTCGTGATCATGCTCATGCTCGTGTTCGTGCTCGTGGCAGTGTTCATGTTCATGCTCGTGGTCATGATGATGTTCGTGCCCATGGTCATGATGATGCTCATGGCAGTGCTCGTGCTCATGGCTATGCACATGTGCAGCCACAGCCTCACCGTGCAGGAAGCTCATATCATGGTCATGGTTCTCATGCTCTGCGTCCAGCACAACGTCGAAATCGCAGCAGTCCACGCCAGCCTTCGACACGCGGCTGATGTTATACGTAAAGCCCTTAGCCGGAATGCTCTGCAAGGCCTCGTCAAGCTTTGCACGGTCTGCACCCAAATCTAACAATGCTGCCACCAGCATATCGCCGCTGATACCAGCGTTACATTCTAAATATAATTTTTTCATAGCGTCTCCTCCAATGCTTTATTTCAATATTTCGTTCATACTTCCTGTCCTGTAGCCTAAAAGGTCAAGCGTCACATAGTCAAAGCCATACTCCTGCAGCTTATTATGCAAAGTGCTGCGCACCGGCTCCGCCAGCGCACGCTGCAGCTCGTCAGGCAGCACCTCGATACGCGCCAGATTGCCATGCACGCGCACGCGGAACTGCTTAAAGCCCAGCTCCCACAAAAGCTGCTCCGCCTTATCCACCGCCGCCAGCTTCTCCGCCGTAATGCGCTCGCCATAAACGAAGCGCGACGCAAGGCAGGCAAACGACGGCTTATCCCACGTCGGCAGCTGCAGCTCGTGCGACAGCAGACGGATTTCCGCCTTCGAAAGCTGCGCCACACGCAAGGGGCTGTGCACATCCAGCTCCGCCAGCGCCTTCAGCCCCGGACGGTAATCGCCAAGGTCATCCATATTCGAGCCTTCGCAGAGCACAGCGCTGTGCTCCTTTGCGATACGCAGGAAATTGCTGAACAAGGTCTTTTTGCAGATATAGCAGCGGTCAGGCGGATTTTCCGCAAAGCCCGGCACCATCAGCTCATCAAAATCAAAATACAGATGGCGAATACCATACTTAGCACAGAACGCCTCCGCCTCCTGCAAATCGCGCTGCGGCACCACGCCGCTACGCGCCGTGATTGCCAGCGCCTTCTCGCCCAGCGTCAAATGCGCCACCTGCAGCAGAAACGTCGAATCCACGCCGCCGCTGAAGGCAATCATCACACTCCCCAAACGGCGCAGCTCCTCCTGCAGCAACTGCAGCTTCTCCTGCGCCAAAGTGTTATTTATATTATTCTTGTCATTCATAAAATCTCCTCCTAAGGTGTTAAGAAATTATAAATCACATCCCAATCCTAGAGTCATTCTGAAGTATATGGTGCTTTATACGCAGTCTATCTCTCAGCCAGCCTGTTAATCTGCGTCGCTATATACCCCGCACTAAACCCATTGTCAATATTCACCACGGAAATGCAGTTAGCACACGAATTTATCATCGTCAGCAGTGCGCTCAGCCCGTGAAAGCTTGCGCCATAGCCAACAGAGGTCGGCACCGCAATCACGGGATTACGCACCAGTCCGCCAATCACGCTCGCCAATGCGCCCTCCATGCCGGCCACCGCCACCACGCAGTTTGCCCGCTGCAAAACGTCCACCTTATCCAGCAGGCGATGAATACCGCTCACGCCCACATCATATACACGCACAACCTGCGCGCCAAAAAACTCCGCTGTCTGCGCAGCCTCCTCCGCCACAGGAATATCTGCCGTGCCTGCCGTGCAGACGGCCACGCAGCCTACGCGCTGCTTATCCGGGCGCTCATACTTCAGCGTCCGCGCCACAGCGTCATACTGAATCTGCGGCAGCACCTTACGCACCAGCTCATACTGCTCAGCAGAAGCACGCGTGCCATAAACCTCGCCATGCTCAGCAAAAAGGCGCTGATAAATGCTCACCAGAAACTCGTCCGGCTTATTGCTGCAATAGATAACCTCAGAAAAGCCGGAGCGGATTTCGCGATAGGTGTCCAGCTTGGCATAGCCAAGGTCTTCATAGGCCTTATGCTGAAAAAAGCGCTCGGCCTCCTCGACGGACATTGCGCCGCTGCGCACCTGTTCGAGTACACTCTTAGAGTCCACTTTACTCCTCCTTCTATGACAAAGACTTAGCCTGCACAGCAAGCTAAGTCTCTGATTACAATTCTATTTTCTTGTATAAGTATAACGAAAGCAGCTATTTTCTGCAAGCCATCTCGTCATTAGTTTCCTTTTTGTTCACTTTTCTGCTTACACCAGATTCTTCATCACAGCAAGCTCCATCTTATCAGACGGAATAACCTCGCTATGCAGCACAGGCAGCTCCTCCAGCGCCAGCATACGCGGCGGAATTTCTACGCCCGTTTCCTCGTTCAGCTTATGCAGCAGCGCGAACGGCTCGCCCTTCGGCTGCTCCTTATCATCGAGAGCCTCCAGCACGCTGTCGGCAAACTTATACGGACTAGCCGTAGACAGAACGACGGTATAGGTTTCGTCACTTGTGAGGAAGCGATACTTCTCCAGCGCACGCCAAGCCACAGCAGTATGCGTATCCATAAGATAATGATAATCGCTGTAAATGCGGCTAATGGCCTCCTTCGTTTCCAGCTCGTCAACCCATGCGCCAAAGAACTCGCTCTGGATACGCTTGAGGTCATCGCTGTCCACCTGATAGAAGCCTTCATTATTTAAGCGCTGCATATACTCTGCCACGCGTACAGCATCACCGTCGCTGACGTTGTAGAGCAGGCGCTCCAGATTGCTGGATACCAGAATATCCATCGACGGAGAAATCGTTTTATAGAAATCACGGCGCTTGTCATAAACACCGCTGTTGATAAAGTCGGTCAGCACATTATTGCTGTTGGACGCGCACAGCAGACGGTCAATCGGCAGGCCCATGAGCTTAGCATAGTAGCCAGCCAGAATATCGCCGAAGTTGCCGGTCGGCACAACAAAGTTAATCGCATCACCGGCAGAAATCTTGCCTGCCTTGATAGCATCAACATAAGCGCTGAAATAATACACAATCTGCGGCACCAGACGGCCCCAGTTGATAGAGTTTGCAGAGGAGAAGGTGTAGCCCTTCTTCTCCAGCTCGTCGCTCATCGCCTTGTTGCCAAAGATTTCCTTGACGCCGCGCTGCGCATCGTCAAAATTGCCCTCGATACCGAAGACCTTGACGTTTTTGCCAGCCTGCGTAATCATCTGGCGCTTCTGGATATCGCTCACGCCCTCGCTCGGATAGAACACGATAATCTGCGTGCCCTCAACATCAGCAAAGCCTTCCAGCGCAGCCTTGCCGGTGTCGCCGGAGGTCGCAACGAGAATAACAACCTTGTTCGTCTCGCCTGTCTTTTTCATAGAACGCGTCAGCAGGTGCGGCAAAAGCTGCAGCGCCATATCCTTGAACGCAGACGTCGGGCCGTGCCACAACTCCAACACGCCGGTATTATCATTCACCTGCACCAGCGGCACAGGATTATCACCAAATTTGTCCTTCGCATAGGCAGCATTCACGCATTCGCGCAGCTCGTCCTCGCTGAAGTCAGTCAGATATTGCAAAAGCACATCAATCGCGCGCTCCGTGTACGGCTTATGCTCCATGGCCTTAATATCCACCATGCGCATTGCAGGAATATTCTGCGGCACAAACAAGCCGCCGTCTCCTGCCAGACCACGCGTAATTGCATGAGCTGAAGATACTAAATCAGTTTTCCCTCGTGTACTTACATATAACATAATCAAGCAACCTACTTTCTCTATTCTTTTCACACACACTTTTGTGTAAATAGGCTATCCATGTTTATCATAACACATTTTATACAAGCTAACAAGTGTAAATTACGCAAAAATCAAAGGAACGACAGTTGCTCGCGTCGCTTTTTGCAAATCTGCGGGCGCTGCGATAATCTGCATGCCGCGCTGACCTGCGCTGATGGCGATTTCCGGCCAATTATTGCTCGACTCATCCATATATACAGGATAATTCTTCTTCGCGCCCAGCGGAGAGCAGCCGCCGCGGATATAGCCTGTCAGCGGCAAAACCTCCTTCAGATGCACAAGCTCCGCACGCTTATTGCCGCTGGCCTTCGCCAGCGCCTTCAAATCCAGTTCACCGTCGCCGGGAATCACGGCGAACATCACGCCGTTCTTGTCGCCGCGCACGCACAGTGTCTTGAACACCTGCGCCGCAGGCATACCAACCTCCGCTGCCACATGCACAGCGTCGAGATGCTCCTCATCGACAGCATATTCCAAAATACGGTAATCTATTTTCAGTTCATCAAGCTTACGGCAAGCATTCGTTTTTTTATTATGTTTCATCGCAAAAAAGCCTCCTCATAACTAGAGAATTTATCTCGTCTCTGCTATAATAACACTATAATATTAATTCATGCAAGGCTTAGAAAGTTACAAAAATGTGACGAAAGCACTGCACTACTCGAGAGGATATAAAAGTGAAAGTAAAAATCATCTGCGGACAGCTGGAAATCACTCCCGGCCGTCCCGACTTAAACTATCATAAAATCATACAGACTATAGACGAAGCGCGCAGCCGCAAGGCAGACATCCTGCTGCTGCCCGAGATGGCGCTGCCCGGCTATCTCATCGGTGACCTTTGGGAGCAGCAAAGCTTTCTTGATGACTGCGAATATTATGCGCAGCAAATCGCACTGCACAGCAAGGACATCTGCGTCATGTTCGGCAGCGTCGCCGTCGAAGCAGGCAAGCTCAACGAGGACGGACGCGTGCGCAAATACAACGCAGCCTTCGCCTGCCATGACGGCAAACTCATCGGCGGCTATCAGGGCAGAAGCTTCATCATCAAAAACTCCCTGCCCAACTACCGCGAGTTCGACGACTGCCGCCATTTCTACAGCCTGCAAAAGCTCTGCGCCGAGGAAAACGCCAGCGTCAGCAGCGCTCTGCAGCCCTTGGAGCTCACCCTCCGCGGCGAAACGCTGCGCATCGGCCTGATGCTCTGCGAGGACGGCTGGACAGAAAACTATCACCTCAACGTGCCGCAGACACTCGCCCACAACGGCGCTATGCTGCTCTGCAACCTGTCCTGCTCCCCCTATACGCTCGGCAAGAACAAAAAGCGCAACCGTCTCTTCAGCGCCCAAGCGCGAGAGGCAGGCATACCGCTCATCTACTGCAACAACGTCGGCATCCAGAACAACGGCAAGAATATCTTCACCTACGACGGCTGCACCTCCGCCTACAATGGCGACGGCACCCTCGTCACCTCCGCAGCCATGTACGACGAAACGCTGCTGGAATTCACGTGGGATACGCAAAGCAACGTCATCGAGCCAAGCTGTCCTCCGGCAACGCTGCCCGTGGAGCCGGAATCTGTTTATCTTGCGCTGCGCTACGGCATCAGCAAATTTTTGCAGCAATGCGGCATCAAGCGCATGACCATCGGCCTCTCCGGCGGCATCGACAGCGCTGTCACCGCGGCCATGTACGCAGACATTCTCGGAGCAGAAAACGTACTGCTGCTCAACCTGCCCTCACGCTACAATTCGCACGCTACGCGCGATTTGGCAGCACGGCTGGCGCAGGCTCTCGGCGCAAACTACGCCGTTATGCCCATCACCGAAAGCTACGAGCACACTGTTGCGCAGCTCGAGGGCACGCCCATCACCAACCTGCACACAGGCGAGCAGTTCTGCCTGCAGCTCAGCGGTCTGGTGAAGGAAAATATTCAGGCTCGTGACCGCGGCGCCCGCCTTATCGCGGCAGCCTCCGCTGCCTTCGGCGGCGCCTTCAGCTGCAACTCCAACAAAGCAGAAATGGCCGTCGGCTACGCCACCTTCTATGGTGATATCTGCGGCGCAGTCGCTATGATTGGCGACCTCTGGAAGCATCAGGTGTACGCGCTGGGACACTATCTCAACGACGTCATCTTTAAGCGCGAGGTCATTCCCGAGGAAATCTTCACCATCCGCCCCAGCGCCGAGCTTTCCGAAACGCAGACCGTCGGCAGGGGCGGCGATCCGCTTGTATATGCTTATCACGACTACCTGCTGCGCGCCTTCATCGAAAACTGGCACAAGACTACGCCTGCAGACGTACTGCGCTGGTATGTGCGCGGCAAGCTCGCAGAGGAGTTAGGCTGCACGCAGCAGGCTATCGAAGAAGCCTGCCCCACGCCCGCGGCCTTCGTCGCTGACCTTGAGCGCTGGTGGAAGCTTTTCGCCGGCTTCGCCGTTGCCAAACGCATTCAGGCACCGCCAATTCTTTCTCTCACCAAGCGTGCCTTCGGCTACGACCACCGCGAAGCACAGCTCTCGCCCTACTTTTCGCGAGAATATCAGGAGCTGAAAAAGCAGCTTTTAGAAGAATAAAGTATAGCAGAAGTGAAAATACCTGCAGCCTTACAAAATCGTAGGGCTGCAGGTATTTGTGTTTTTATTATTCGTCTTTAACCTCAAGCTTCAGCACATCAGGTCTTGCATAATGACCGCAGGCATCGAACTCCATGCGGCTCGCCGGCACCTTATCCATATCAAGGTCTGCATAAATAATCTCTTCCTTATCCCAGACAGGCTCCGTCACATAATGACCATAAGGATCAATTACGCAGCTGCCGCCACGGCAGACAAGCTCCGGCAGCTTCTCCACCTCAGCAGCGCCGTGCAAATCCGCAGGATACATCGCCTTCGTGAAGAACTGGTCACAGTTGATATAATAGCAGCGTCCCTCCAAAGCAATATGCTGAATCGTCGCCTGCCATTCAGGATTATCATTCGTATTGCAGGAAATCAAAAGCGTCACGCCCTTCTGATACAGCGCCACACGCGCCAGCGGCATATAGCTTTCCCAGCAGATGAGATTGCCAATCGGTCCCCACGGACTTTCCACCACAGGAAAATACGCCTTATCCGCATCGCCCCAGACAAAACGCTCTGCGCCTGTAGGCTTCAGCTTGCGGTGCAGCGCAGCGATAGAGCCGTCGGGAGCAAAAATAATATTACTATTATACAGCGTACCGCTCACTGCATCGCGCTCCGAAATGCCAATGCTTACATAAGCCTTCGCCTTCTTCGCCGCCTTGCCCAGCGTATCCGTCTCCTTGCCCGGCACAACGATAGAGCCGTCATAATAACGCTTCCAGTCAGCGCGTCCCGCCTCCTTGCGGCTGCCGACAGTAAAGCCAAAGGTCAGGCCAAACGGATAGCAGGGAATAATCAGCTCCGGCAGCACAATCAAATCTGCCTTGCCCTTGCCTGCTTCCTTAATCAAATCAACACACTTTTTCAACGTAGCATCTTTGTCGAACATAACCGGCGCCATCTGCACCACAGCTACACGACACTTTTTTTCTAAGTCTAACATTACAATTCCCCCTCAAAAACACAAAAAAGTAATGACAAGTGTAGTATAACATATCCGCACATAAAAATATAGACTTTTTCACTAGGTTTTGTTTGCTTTAGCTTTTGGATGTCATCTAAATCACATATATAGTCATAATGCTTTTGACTGTCCGGGAACTGCGCTTTTACAAACCTGAGCATAAAAACCAACCTTTCATGCAGATGATAGCTGCGAGCCATCATCATGCTTTAATCCGCAATCTCTTATATGCTATAGCATTATTTCTACATTGATAAGGAAAATCCTTTATAAAGTGCTGAAGGTGTGACATTTTGTCACTAGTTGAAAATAGCAAAATTCGGTGCAAAAGGTTAGCTGCTACAAGCTTACGCAAAAAAAGCCAAGTATACATTTAGCGAGTCTTCTTGTATTTTCGTTGTATTTATGGTATTGTTTTGCTAAAGCTGAAAGTACTGAAGAAATAACACCTTTAGATTTTAGGTGTCTTTTGGAAAAACAGCCCTTTTTACCAAAGACGTTAGGTGTCTTTTGGAAAAACAGCCTTTTTTACCAAAGACGTCAGGACTAAATATAAAATATGAGTAACTGAAAAACTTTAAACGCCTCGAATTCGAGGCGTTTACAAACGAATTCGGCATGATGGTAAAGGAGAAAGATTATGGCAGACATTATTATATATAACACTAACGACGGTAAGGCCTCTATTAAGCTTTATGCTGATAACGGAACTGTATGGCTGACGCAAGCGCAAATAGCTGAGTTATTCAACAAAGATCGTAGTGGTATCAGCAAGCATATAAAAAATATTTTTGATGAAGGTGAACTAGTTGAAAAAAGCAATGTGAACTTTCTTCACATTGCAAATTCAGATAAGCCCGTAGCTTTTTATAGTCTTGATGTCATTCTTGCTGTTGGTTTCCGTGTTCGCTCCCCACGCGGCACGCAATTTCGCCAGTGGGCAAACAATACATTGAAGGAATACCTGCTTAAGGGCTTTATCCTCGACAAAGACCGCCTGAAAAATCCCGATGGGCGTCCGGATTATTTCGACGAATTGCTGGAACAGATTCGCGACATTCGCGCCAGCGAAAAACGCTTTTATCAGAAGCTACGCGATCTGTTTGCTCTCTCCAGCGATTATAAGGCTACAGAAAAAGCTACGCATATGTTTTTTGCCGATACGCAAAACAAGCTACTTTACGGCGTAACTGGTAATACGGCTGCTGAAATTATAGCTAACCGCGCCAATGCAGACACACCTAATATGGCGCTAAAATCTTGGAGCGGTTCCATTGTCCGCAAAACTGATGTCGTAATTGCCAAAAACTATCTTACAGCTTATGAAATAGACGTTCTTAACCGCTTAGTAACTATCTTCCTGGAAAGTGCTGAATTGCACGTAAAAATGCGTAAAGACTTAACGCTTGACTTTTGGCGTGCCAGTGTCGATAAGCTGCTTTTAGATCATGGCGTCCCCTTGCTGCAATCCCACGGAAAAATTACCATGGAACAAGCCCAAATACACGCCCGTAAAATTTACGAAGAATTTGACGCACGTCGCAAAGCATTCGATGCAGCACAGGCAGATGAGTTTGACCTGCTAGAATTGGAGCATGAAACCAAAAACATAAAGAAATAAAAGCTGACGGTGAGGGAACGGTTATAAATCGTCACCTTTTGTAATTGGGAAAGGAATTTCACCAATGACTAACATCGTTACTTTTAAAGATGAGTAATTAGAACTAGAAGTTAATATTTCACCTGAAGAAGATACCGTATGGTTATCTTTAGACCAACTCTCAGACCTATTTGACAAAAATAAATCAACCATATCCAGACACATAAAAAATATCTTTTCTGAAGGAGAACTAGAACGACATTCAGTTGTTGCAAATTTTGCAACAACTGCTTCTGATAACAAAACATATAGAGTAGACTACTATAACCTTGATGTCATTATCTCTGTTGGCTACCGTGTAAAATCTCCTCGTGGCGTTCTTTTCCGCAAGTGGGCAACCAATATTCTTAAGCAATATTTAACAGCAGGATTGGCAATTAACGAAAAACGGTTAGCTGTATTGAATAAAACAGTGCAAATACAGTCTAAAATTATAGGTGGACTTGTTGGTATTGATGAGGAAGATGTTTTGAAAGTGGTTCATGAGTATTCACGTTCTTTAGAACTGCTTGATGCCTATGATCATCAATGTATTTCTATACCTGAAGGTTCTAAATGCTCTTATCTACTTAAGTATGACGAATGCATGAATCTGATAAAAAGTATGGAATTTAGCCAGACATCTGATGTGTTTGGCGTAGAAAAAGAACCCGGCAAACTTGAAGGTATTTTATACGCTATCTATCAAAGTGCCTTTGGGCAAGATGCATATCCATCACTAGAAGAAAAAGCAGCCAATCTGCTCTACTTCTTAGTAAAGGACCATCCATTTAATGATGGCTGCAAGCGTATCGCAGCAGCTCTGTTCTTATATTTCCTCAACCAGAATAATGCACTATATAACGATGGTAATAAAATTATCAGCGACAGTGCTCTTGTTGCCATCACCCTTATGATTGCAGAATCACGCCCAGAAGAAAAAGAAATTATGATTCAGGTTATTATAAATTTCCTGCATTGGTAAGATATAACGTATTCGTAATGCCAACGAAATACAAAAAGCGCCCGGTGTTACCAGCACCGAGCGCAGTGCGGAGCGTGTTACCAGCACGCAGCCGCTTTGTAATCCCTCAATTCATGGCAAGAACCTGCTCTACGTCTTTCATGATAACGGCAGCAACCTGCGCGACCAAGGTGTTTCCGTTGAAGATATCTGTGAGCTGTTAGGCCACAACGACGCAGAATTCACCAGGCGCACCTATGCGCTGCCTTTGGAAAATACTCATAAAAAAGCTATCGACTTCTACGAAGAAAAATTAAAAAGAAAACTTGTGAACTTTTTGTGAAATATTAGAGAATCGGAGTTAAAATGCCGGTTCTCTATTTTTATGCAGGAATTTTTGCGAATTATAAAGCCTAAATATCCCATATTACCTAGCGTTCCGAGGGATTGTTGACAGATTATTGACAGAATCACCCTTTTATAAAGTAATTCAAATACTGTATTTAGTCGTAAAAACAAAAAGAACCGCATTCTCATGCGGTTCCTAAAGTTTTAAATTTGGTCGGGGCGGCGAGATTCGAACTCACGGCCTCTTGTACCCGAAACAAGCGCGCTACCAAACTGCGCCACGCCCCGACATTTCGTTGTTGGTGCTTTGTGCATCAGCAACGAATATTATTATAAGGCATCATCAAGCTTTTGTCAACACCTTTTTTGAAAAAACTTTAAAAAAGTTTTTCTGCCCTTTTTTAGCCCTGGGTTACAACACGAATGCTAGTAACTTCAAAGGCTTCGGCAATAGCCGGCAGGATCTCACGCTCAATGTTGGTGCGGTGCAGCTCGCTTTCTGCTACCATCATGATGCGGGTATCAGCATAGTTGATGTTATGCAGCTTGCTTACCAGACGCTTGAAGGTTTCTTCACCAATAATTGCTTTAAGCTTTTGCAGGCGTTCGAAAACCTCCGGTTTTTCTTTTTGCATACGCTCTTCCAACGGGGAGAACGGAATAGTTACTACACGAGCATCACGCGCCAGGACGTAATTCTCTTCACCTTCGCCAGGTACTACTAAATCTTCACGCATTTTTATATTCCTCCAACTCTATACTTAAACTAAATGAACCTGCAAACGCAGAATTTATTCCTTTATATTATATGTCACGAACACTTTTCCGTCAAGCAGCAGGATTTTTACCATTAAAGTAGAATATATATGGCGAAAAAAATTGACAAGGAGTGGTACTATGTCTCTCGCAGAAGATTTTAAAAAATTTGCTATGCGCGGCAACGTCATGGATATGGCTGTCGGCGTTATCATCGGCGGCGCTTTTGGCAAAATCGTCACCTCCGTCGTAAATGATATTGTTATGCCGCCTGTCGGTATGCTGCTGGGCAATGTTGATTTCAGCAATCTGTTTATCAGCCTCAACGGCAAGGAATACGCAACGCTCGAGGCAGCCAAAAAAGCCGGCGCTCCCGTTCTCGCCTACGGCAGCTTTATGAATACGGTAATCGACTTTCTTATTCTTGCCTTCATTATCTTTATGATGATTCGCCAGATCAACAAGCTTACGCCGGAGCAGGCACCAAAACCGGAGCCGCGTCTGTGCCCTTACTGCAAGTCGGAGATTGCCGATGATGCGACTCGCTGTCCACATTGCACCTCGCATTTGGAGTAAACTGCGCCCAAAAATTACAAAACGACTTATTTGCTATGGCATTTTCCTGTTAAATGTGAATTTTGACAGGGAGATGCCATTTTTCACGCATTTTAGTTTGCTAAAAAACGCTATATACGTTATAATGGTATGCATATGAAAATCGCCCAGTATTTCTGGCTTAAAAAATTTACGACTGACGCTTGTTATTTGTAATCTGCGTCACATTATAAGGAGGTTTATCGATGTCAGTATTTGACGTCTTACAAGAGCGTGGCTTCATTAAACAAATGTCCCACGAAGCAGAGATCAAAGAATTATTAGAGAAGGAAAAAATCACTTTCTATATCGGCTTCGACCCTACCGCCGACAGCCTGCATGTTGGTCACTTCATCGCGCTGATGATGATGAGCCATATGCAAAGAGCTGGTCACCGTCCTATCGTGCTGCTTGGCGGCGGCACCGGCATGGTTGGCGACCCCAGCGGCAAGGACGAAATGCGCAAGATGCTGACTCCGGAATTCATCGCGCACAACATTGCCTGCTTCAAGAAGCAGATGAGCCGTTTCATCGACTTCAGCGAGGGCAAGGCTATCATTGCCAACAATGCTGATTGGCTGCTTGACCTTAACTATGTACAGCTGCTGCGTGAGGTTGGCGTGCACTTCACCGTTAACCGTATGCTGGCTGCTGAATGCTTCAAAAAACGCTGGGAGAAGGGCCTGACCTTCTTCGAATTCAACTACATGATTATGCAGTCCTATGACTTCTGGAAGCTGCATCATGATTATGGCTGCGTAATGGAGCTGGGCGGTGACGACCAATGGTCCAACATGCTCGGCGGCGTTGAGCTGATCCGCCGTAAGGATCAGGAGCCTGCCTTCTGCATGACCTGCAAGCTTTTGACCACCAGCGATGGCCGTAAGATGGGCAAAACCGAAAAGGGTGCTCTCTGGCTTGATCCGGAAAAAACCTCTCCGTACGAATTCTACCAATACTGGCGCAATGTCAACGACAGCGACGTGAAGAACTGCATGTCCCTGCTGACCTTTGTACCTATGGAAGAGGTTCATCGTCTGTGCGACGTAGAAGGCGCAGCTATCAACGAGGCTAAAAAGGTGCTCGCTTACGAGGTTACCAAGCTCGTTCATGGCGAAGAGGAAGCACGCAAGGCACAGGAAGCAACCGAAGCTCTCTTCGGCGGTGCAGCTAACAATCTGGAAAATATCCCGACAATTGAAATCACCTCTGAGCAGACCTCTGCCAAGGTTATCGACGTTCTCACCGCTGCTAAGGTTTTCAGCAGCAAGCGTGAAGCACGCCAAATGATTAACCAAGGCGGCCTGACCGTTGGCGAAGCTGTACTGCAGGATGCGGAAGCAAGCCTGAGTGCAGATATGTTTGATGCAGAAAATAGTCTTTTAATCCGTAAGGGCAAAAAGAAATATTTCCGTCTGCTGATTAAATAAGCCTCTGAAAGCCATCTATGCTCTTTATGAATATAGGTGGCTTTTTTTATAATGTAAAACACAAACTATTCTTACAATAAAATAGTAAAGGAGTATTTAATGCAAAACGATAAATTAAAACCCTCATTGATTATCCCCATCGGCCTGATGTTGTTTTCCTTCTTCTTCGGTGCCGGCAACTTGATTTTCCCGCCGGTTTTGGGACAGATGGCCGGTGAGAACATCGGCTGGGGTATGCTCGGCTTCTGCCTGAGCGGCGTTGGCTTCCCTCTGCTGGGTGTGCTTGCTGTAGCCATGAAGAAAAGCGATAACCCTGACGCTATCGCTATGCCTATGCATCCGCTGTATGCACGTGCGGTTACTGTTCTCTGCGCACTGGCTATCGGACCGCTGTTCGCTATTCCCCGTACCGCTGCCGTATCCTTTGATACAGGTGTCAGCGCTCTGCTGCCTGCTGCCTTCGACGGCTTCGGCTTACCGCTCTACAGCGTTTTCTTTTTCATCCTGACCTATTTCTTCTCTATTAATCCGTCGAAAATCATCGGCAGCATCGGTAACTTCTTATCCCCGATGCTTTTAATCTGCCTTGGTGTTCTCGTGGTTTGCGTTCTTGTAAATCCCACCGGCAGCCTGCAAATGCCTAACCCTGAATTTACGACTACCCCGTTCTTCCGCGGCTTCCAAGAGGGCTATAACACGATGGACCTGCTGGCAGCAATCCTGTTCGGCTCCATCACCATCAAGGCTATTGAAGCTCAGGGCATTACCGATAAAGCTGTGCTGACTAAGCTCTGCTCCTACGCTGGCCTGATTGCCGCCTTCTTCCTCGCTATCATCTATGTAGCACTGGCTTACACCGGCGCTTTGAGCATTAACGTTTTTGGTATCATCCCTAACGGTGCAACTCTGCTCAGCAAAATCTGCACCTACTACATGGGCTTCGGCGGTCAGGTTGTGCTGGCACTGATTATTTTCTTTGCCTGCCTCACTACAAGTATTGGTCTGACAACCGCTATTTCCGGTTATTTCGCTGAGCTCAGCAATAATCGTATCCAATACGAGCGTTTAGTACTCTTCATCTCTGCTTTCAGCCTGTTTGTAGCTAACTTCGGTCTGGAAAACATTATCAACTTCTCCATTCCTGTTATCTGCATGCTTTATCCGATTATCATCGCTCTGGTAATTCTCAACATCGGTCATGTTATTATCCAAGATGATTCTCTGACCTTCCGTCTGTGCCTGACACTGACGACTATTTTCGCTATTTTCGACGGACTGCGCGTTGCCAACATCCGCTTTATGGCCTTAGACAACTTCCTGGCGCAGAACCTGCCCCTGTTTGATATCGGCTTCGGCTGGGTAGTACCCTGCTTCGGCGGCATCGTACTCGGTCTACTTTGCAAGTCGTTCACTAAAAAAGCTTAACAATTAACCAAAGAAGGTGTAATCCATGTCCAATGAAAAACAATGCAGCAGCGCGTCCTCCTGTGACCGCAGCAGCTGCGAGGGCTGTCCCTCCGCCAACGGAGCGCACCAACCCACAGATTTTACAGCCAAGCTTAACGCAGGCAGCTCTGTAAAAAAGGTTATCGCTGTTGTCAGCGGCAAGGGCGGCGTCGGCAAATCGCTGATTACCGGCCTGCTCGCCAGCGCTATGCAGCGCCGCAATAAGCAGTGCGCTGTGCTTGATGCTGACATCACCGGTCCGTCTATGTGCAAAAACCTCGGCGTGAGCGGCAAGGCGCAGGCCAGCGAGGCAGGCATTCTGCCCAAGAGCGCAGCCAACGGCCTGAAGCTTGTTTCTGCCAACATGTTTCTGCCGAACGAAACCGATCCGGTTGTCTGGCGCGGTCCGATTATCTCCGGCATGGTCAAGCAGTTCTGGAGCGACGTGCTCTGGGGCGACGTTGATTACATGTTTGTCGACATGCCGCCGGGAACCGGCGACGTGCCCTTGACAGTTTTCCAATCGCTGCCGGTCGACGGTATCATCATCGTCACCTCGCCGCAGGAGCTTGTTTCCATGATTGTCGCCAAGGCTGTCAAGATGGCGAAGATGATGAACATTCCCATCATCGGTCTGGTTGAAAACTACGCCTACTTCCACTGCCCTGACAACGGCAAGGATTACGAAATCTTTGGTCCCAGTCATATCAACGCCACGGCTAAAGAATACGGTCTGCAGGTGCTTGCGCGTCTGCCGATCAATCCGGAGCTGGCGCAGGCCTGCGATGCAGGCAAGCTGACGGAATGCAAGCTTGAAGGCATCGAAGCCTGCTGTGACTATATCGAAAGCAATTTAAAATAAGCCAAACAAAGGCTGCCGGTACAAGAACAACCTTGTTTGCTGACAGCCTTTTTTAATATGAAAAGAGGGGATTTTATGTCTATTACTAAAGTACGTGACTATTTAAAGCAGTTCGCTGCAGATGAACGCATCATTGAGTTCGCCACCTCCAGCGCCACCGTTGAGCTGGCAGCGCAGGCCGCAGGCTGTGAGCCTGCGCGTATCGCCAAAACGCTCTCCTTCAAGCTGCACGATGAAAGCGTCATCCTCATCGTCACCGCTGGTGATGCCAAGGTCGATAATGCCAAATACAAGCATTTCTTCGGCTGCAAGGCCAAGATGCTCAGTGCCGACGAGGTTGAACCGCTCATCGGCCATGCGATTGGCGGCGTATGCCCCTTCGGCATCAACGCAGGCGTCAAGGTTTATCTCGACGAATCGCTGAAGCGCTTCGCCACCTTCTTCCCTGCCTGCGGCAGTCACAACAGCGCCATCGAGCTTACGCCCGAGGAGCTGGAAAAATTCTCGGCCAACTGCCAAGGCTGGGTTGACCTGTGCAAGGGCTGGCAGGAAGCCTAACACAAATAAAGAAAAAGGGTTGTCATCACGACAGCCCTTTTATTTTTTTGCTCAAAAGCTAAGTATATTCATTTTTAGCAGCTCACAGCAGTGCCTTGGCTATGGCCTTTTTCAGCAGGCAGATATTTATCGGCTTCGCCAGATGGCCGTTCATCCCTGCCGCCAGCGCCTTTTCCTTATCCTCATCGAAGGCATTCGCCGTCATCGCAATAATCGGTATCGACGCATTCTCTGTATTCAAGGCGCGAATCCGCCTTGTCGCCTCATAGCCATCCATAAGCGGCATCTGAATATCCATCAGCACCAAATCATAGCGTCCGGCAGCAGACTGCCGGAGCTTCTCCACCGCCACAGTGCCATCATCGGCGGTGTCGATAACAAAGCCTGCCTCCGTCAGGATAGTCTGCGCAATCTCCTGATTGAGCTTGTTATCCTCGACCAACAGAATATGCTTGCCCTGCAGGGCTGCCTCTATATCAGCCTTCGTCTGCGCAGCCAGAGGCTTAGCAGCTGCCTTCCTGCCTCCGGCTATGCGGAAGGTCAGGCACACGTCGAACTCTGTCCCCACGCCCACCTTGCTCTTGACCGTAATCGTGCCGTTCATCATATCGACGATTTTTTTCGTAATCGCCATGCCCAGACCTGTGCCCTGAATACCGCTGACCGTCGCTGTTTCTGCACGCGAGAAGGATTCAAAAATATGCTTCTGAAACTCTGCGCTCATGCCGATGCCTGTATCGCGGATAATAAATTTATAATTTGCGCAGCCCTGCGGAGCGTTCCGCTCCTCCTTAATCTGCAGGCTAATCATGCCGCCGACCTTATTGAACTTCACGCCGTTGCCCAAAATATTCAGCAGCACCTGCGTCAGCCGCAGCCTGTCAGCAATAATATGCTCATGCTCAACATCCACCGTATCAAGCACCAGCTCCAGCTGCTTCGCGCCGACGGTGGGCTGGATAATCGTGCGGATTTCCTCCAGCAGCTCCGACAGATGCATAGGCTTCTCCACAATCCTCATCTTGCCGCTTTCGATACGGCTCATATCCAGCACATCATTGATAAGCGCCAGCAGATGCTCGCTGGCAACGCTGATTTTCTGCAAATAATCCTGCAGCAGCTCAGGCTTATCTATATGCGAAGCAGCCAGCGACGTAAAGCCGATAATCGCATTCATCGGCGTGCGGATATCGTGCGACATACTGTTGAGGAACTGCGTTTTGGCTATATTAGCCTGCTCCGCTGCTGCCAGCGCCGCCGCCAGCTCCTCGTTGCGCTTATGGTCTGCCAGCACCAAATCATTGATATTTTTATAGCCCATAACAAAATTGCTGCTGTCACTATTTTTATCAACAAGAGCATAGCTTATCTGGAAATATTCTATTTTGCCTTTATAATGCCTGCGATAGACAACATTATAAATCGGCTTCTTCCTGATTTCCGCCAGCACTGTTTCGTACCGCGTTTTTTTGTCAAACTCCGCCCAATCATCCTCATGGACACACACCCGCTTATAATACTCCATGCCCTCCGCATAGGACGGTTCCTGCTCCACAAAGCTAATAATTTCTTTGACAAATATATTTGCGTTTGTATCCTTATATCTTCTGACGAATTTGCCCTCATCCTCAATCAGCCACACGCTCGAATACTCACTCGCTAAGCCATTAATAACATGGTTCTGCTTCGACAGTCTGTCATTAATAGCCTGCAGCTGCTTGTTTTCCGAAATATCAAGGAAGGTTGTATAGGCTATACGCTCGCCCAAAGGATTCATAACCGTTTCGCTGTGCAGCAGCAAATTGCTCGTGCGTCCCTTGGAATTAGTAATCTGGCATTCAAAATCCACCGAACCGTCCTGCTTCTGTAGCTCTATCAGCTTCTTTACTACTGTCGGGTCATTAAAAACAGCAGCTTTCAGCGCACGCGGCACCTCCGTCTCCGCTTCAGCTATATCACGACAGCCAAACACGCGCAAAGCCTCAGCATTCAGATACATATTATCGTGCTTCGGCAGCCTGTAGGAAACTATGCCGCAGGCAGATTTATCCAAAATATTACGGTTGAACTCCTCCGTGCGGCGCAGTATCTCCGTTTTAGCCTGACTTTCGCGGTTAGCCTCCTCCGCCTCGTATAAAGCCAGACGCAGTCTTTCATTCCCCGAAGACTTTTCTAAAACCACAACGCCTTCTGCAACTAGCGGCGTTCCGTCCGCACGTCTTGTGATATGCGCTACATCGCGATACCAGCGATAGCCGCTCTGCTTGCCGCGCATACGATATTCAATATCATAAATCTTCGTATCAG
>OQWM01000461.1_pt1 | contig 25691 bp, 19 predicted proteins | sample 1691531 | NCBI WGS metagenome assembly OQWM01 (sample SAMN03418257, study PRJEB22391) | human gut metagenome | biome: human-gut; feature: organic feature; material: feces | host: Homo sapiens | place: Tanzania | collected 2013-01
CACAATCGTCCATCAATTTGCGGTAATACAAATCAAGACTTTCGGGATGCAATAAGAAATCGAAAAGACCAATGGTGAGTATGCTGATCTCAGCCTTTCAAGATATTGATTTCTTGCTATATACATATACTATCTAAAATTTCTGACATTTATGACGAAAGTTTGACATAGCAAATATAGCTATTTTATTCTATTGATGAAAGATAAAATCGCCCATCTCCGTATCCTGTGCAATTAGGTCGAATGATGGAGAAGGCCAGGTATTATGAACAGGAAGGAGCATTCGACGCAGCTGCATCCATTGCATAATCCTTTTTGTCGGAAAGCATTACACCGATGATCGTGTGTATGAATGTGAAAGTTACGATGGATATGATTTCGAGACAGAGAGTGCAGCAGATATTGCCGTATTTGTTATGCTGTCTACAGCCACGTAATTTTGATAGATATGGATTTCCCAGTATTATTTTACTCGTATTGGTATTGCTAATATTACAAATGGGGATATCCCCATCCATGAATATAGTGAGCATTCTTTTAGAGTTATATAAACTTTGTTTAGAAAAACATCTGAAATAATTGTTGAATCCATCTCGTCCTTGTTCGGAAAAACAAGTGATGCAGAAACAAAAGAACCGGAATTATCGTATGCAATATTGAAAATGACAAAGTCTTGACTGAATTCAGAACACAAGTCTCTCAAAATAATATTATTCTCATTTTCAATAAATTGCTTTAGTATTTTCTTTTGTAATTCTTTATATTCTTTTCCGTCTTTTGTCATAGGAATGCTCCTCTGACATTCTGCAATGCTGTAATTTCGATTAGTATCCACTATATGTATAGAATGCTTTTCTCTTATAAAAACTGCTTCATTTTCGCAAAGAAAAGGGCTTGCACCGCAATAAAACAGAGATGTCAAGCATATAGATAATAGTGTTAGTATCAATTTTGCTTTCATAATATACATAATCCCATATGGAGAAAAACAAACTATCGGCATACAACAACGCTACAGACAAATCTCCTCTCACTTAATATTATATTGAAAACTGTGAATTTACAGGTTCTCCTTCAGGAATAAAACAGACTTGCTTAGGTCGATGATGATGGTAAAATGCCGCCATATTTCATTTCCTGCGACAGCTATATACTCATCGCTTGCCATCGCGCCCTCTTTGTCCGTGCTGTACCGGGCTTTACCTTGAGACAACAGGACACTGTCCGCAGTCACTTTATCGACAGCGAACTCATAACCGGCTGATTCTCCGCCCACGCCACCATGCTTGTAGTAGAATGGATTCTTTTCCTGAATCTTATCCAATCCATATTTAGCAGCGGCCTTGCTGGTGAATTCAAGGCCCTTTCCTGATCCGGTATCCAGCAGTGCCTTGCCGGAAATAACTTTACCCGGAATAACTGTGACATCAATGGAAACTAAAATCTTCCCGGGATGGTTCGAATCAGTCTCTATCGGTATGCGAGAAAAGCCCTCTGTCTGAGCCGAGGCGAGTTTATCTAACAGCGTTAATTTTTCATTCTTATAATCAATGACAATAATTTTTTCTTTCAAATTTTTAAGGCCGAAGATTCCATCGGCCGTTTCACCAAGGATGGCACGCAAATCAATAACAGGAACCATCTGGGGCGAGTATTGCCTTCCATTCATCGAGACATTGACGCCGGAGAAGATAAGCGTCGTTTTCTTGGCTTCATTTCCTGCTCCACGCACCATCGCTTTGCCCATCCGTGCATACTTGATTCCGCTTTCAGAAAGCCAGGTACTGTCCAGATATACATCGGAGGAACCAGTATCGAAAACCAGTCTTGCAGGCTTACCGTTCACTTCTGCATTCAGATAGATGTGATTGAAAACAAACCCAAAGTTATGCTCCTGGGCGTGGAGAAGTGCACCAAGAAGCAGCATTAACGAAAACGAAAAAAAGTGTTTCATATCCGAGGATGCGAGCAAATTACGGTTTATATGTCGACAAATATACTGAGAGTCTTTTATATAGACAAACGAGTGAGAAGAAAACAACTTCGTTTTCCTCGTTGTTTTCTATAGAATTGTCGTATCCTTTGATTGAGTTTGCTGCCACTTTCACGTTTCCAGAATAATCATGTCAATATCCGGAATATGTTGCATGAATGAAGAAAGTCTATTTGGCTGCCACAGGCAAAACCTAGTATAGGGATATTTTTCCTTGATGGTTTGTAAATGTTCCTGATATCATTGCCAATAGGCTGCAAAAATACGTTAAGTTTGGCAATATTGTAATATATTGCTGTTTTTAACGAAAATCAAAGAAAACATTTTTGCTGAATACCTGTTGGAATACAAATAAATGCACCCTCTCAAAAAAAACATCACGAGCTGAATTGTGCGACAGGTATGTTGTTCCCTTAGTTAATTGTTAAATAAATATCATTGCGTTGATTTCGATATTTACTATATTTGTTGAATGTTTCATACCAAGAAGATTATTGACCGCTTATTCCCTTCTGAACTTTGATAATGGTTGGCTGTTTTCCTGATTATGTCGCTAAAATGAGATTCGGATAACGATGAATGGACGGTGCGAGGGAGATAGTTTTACCTCAGCCGATGCGGAGGGATTGTTGAGACATAGGAATTCTAAAATAAACACTGATATGGGAACGAAAATGCTATTATATGCGGCCTGTGCGATTACGACAGGAACCACTACACTCAATACAGGTCAGAGCCCGATCTCGAAGTTTGAACGCACTGTGGGTCCCGTTTCCATAGGATTCAGTGCGTCGTTCAGCATCGATACAGGCACGGGGACGGTTATGCCTCTGCGCATTGAGTGCAGGAAGGATGATGGCCCGTTCGTGGTGAAGGTGGAGTCGAACAACAGGGCTTCCTATGTGATTGAATAGACAGCGGCCTTCAAAGGATAATTTGTCCACGTAACAAGCCTATGCCGACAGTTGGAGAACGGTGTTTGGAGACATTGAGATAATCGATGGAATCAAAAGGACGCGTTACGTCTCGTTGCGCCAACTTGAAAAGGCCATTGCCAGCCTTTCCAAGAAATATGAGAATTCATACCCGTCTTTGACCAGTAGCTTAAGGAATCTCAAACTGAACTCTTTTCCCTTGTGGGCGAGCTCACGGGAGATGAATTCTCCATCAAAGGTTTGACAGCGCTTGTCAATGAAGTAAATAGAGAAAGTAACATTTAATACGAAACAACACATGGTGGATAAGGGTATAGAAACATTTATTGATGAGATAAAACAAATAATTGACGACTCGCGTTCAAAAGCTATGCGAAGCGTCGACTTCTGCCGAGTGCAGATGTACTGGGCTATCGGCAAGCGCATCTCAGAAAGGGAGCAGCAGGGCAAGGAACGCGCGGACTACGGCAAGTACATCATCCGTAATTTGTCGAAAGAAATTGAGCCTCTGTATGGCAGCGGATTCGGAGTGAGGCAACTGGAATTGAGCCGTAAGTTTTACCGGACTTACCCGAATGCGAATACACTGTGTTCGCAATTGAACTGGTCGCAGTATAAACTGCTTATAGCCATTCCTGATCCTGAAAAACGAGAATACTATCAGTTGGAGGCCGTAAATGAGTGCTGGTCCAAGCGTCAGCTTGAGCGTCAAATCAACTCTATGCTCTACGAGCGCCTTCTGCTGAGCAACGACAAGGAGGCGGTCCTCGCCGTAGCCCGCAATGAGCGAGTGCCCGAATCCCCGCAGGAGATCATAAAGGATCCTATGGTACTCGAGTTTCTTGGACTGGAACGCAAGGCAGCGTACTACGAAAAAGATCTGGAAAGTGCCATTATCTCGCATATCGCCGATTTCCTTCTGGAGATGGGTAAGGGGTTCTCTTTTGTTGCTAGGCAAAAGAGACTTCTAGTGGAAGATGACGAGTACTTCGCCGATCTCGTGTTCTACAACCGTCTGTTGCGCTCCTTCGTGGTGATTGAGATAAAAAATCATAAGTTGACACACCAGGATCTTGGGCAGCTTCAACTTTATGTCAACTACTACGACCGGTACGAGAAGCAGCCAGACGAGAATCCTACCATAGGCATACTACTCTGCACCGAGAAGAATGACACGGCGGTGCGTCTTACACTGCCGGCGGACAACAAGACCATACTGTCGAGCAAGTATCAGCTGTTTCTCCCGACGGAGGAGCAGCTCCGGGCGGAGGTTGAGAAACAGAAACAGATCTTCCTGCAGCAGCACGAGGCTCAAAACAGGAAGGAGGAATAAAATATGAATACGCTAAAGATACGATTCAAAGGTTTCGACGGGAAGTGGAAGAAGGTGAAACCGTCCCCAATAGTCAACTTTTAGCACCAACTCGTATCGCGTCGGTGCTAAAAGTTCGCGGCGCCCCCAAGGCCTATCAACTAAAATAGTCTGAAAAAATCATAATCCCCAAATCAGTTTGTAGAATCACTCCGGCTGCCTCCGCCACCGAGGGCACGGTAGAGGTTAATGACTGCTGTGGCTTTTTCCAGCCGGTCTGCTGACCGTCCTGTTTCTGCTCCAAGAAGAGATTGTTGTGCTGTGAGCACTTCCAGGTAGGTCGTTGAGGTGTAGCGCATAAGCATCTCGGTGTTCTCGAGGGCTGACGACAGCGACTCAATCTGACGGTTGCGCCATTGCTCCTTGACAATCGCTTTTTGGTAGAGTGAGAGGGCGGTGTTGACCTCGGCGCCGGCATTAAGGATGGCCTGGACGAGGCTCAGACGGGCTTGCTCCATCTGCGACTTGGAAATGCGCAGTTGGCCGCGCAGGGCTCCTCCGTGGAAAACCGGTTGGAAGAGCGAGGCTGCGGCGCCGAGAACAAGACCTGTCGGATTCATAATTGAACCGCTGAGATTGTTTGTCCAGCCGGCCTGACCGGAAAGGCTGATTGAGGGCAGAAGTGCGGCCTTCGCCACATTGACACCGTAGTAGGCGGATGCAAGCGCATTCTCCGCAGAGCGGATGTCCGGGCGGCGTTCGAGCAGACGGGCCGGGACACCTGTCTTCAGTTCTGAAGGAAATTCTGAATCTTCAAACTTACCCCGTGCTATATGCTGCGGAGTTTCGCCCAGAAGGGCACATAGACCGTTCTCAATCTCTGTGATTGACTGGGCGATGCTTTCTGCTGAGGCTGCTGCCGTGCACAATGCTCCTTCCATCTGTGAGACAGCCACCTGATTTGCCATACCTGCTGCCATCATCGCTTTAAGCACCTCGACGCTGCTTGCGTATTTCTCCACTGTCTCGCGGGTGTAGGCGAGTTGCTCGTCCAGCATCAGAAGAGTGTAGTATTGTGTGGCAATCCCGGCGATTAGTCCTGTGCGTACAGCGAGTGCATAGTCACCTGCCATATCGTAGTTGACCTTTGCCTGACGCTTGCGGTTGGTCAGTTTGCCGAAGATGTCAACTTCCCAGCTTGCGGTGAAAGGGACTGCCCAATTCCAGGATGCTCCGGTGTTGATGCCGCCATCGAGAAAACTGCTGTTGAAGTTTCCGACAGAGCCCTGCGGGGCAAATCCTATGGTCGGGATGTAGGCGAGGCGGGCCATACGGAGCCCCTCATAAGCCTGCTCGACGCTGAGTTGTGCCTTCTTGAGGTCTGTGTTGTTGTCGAGAGCCGTCTGAATGAGACTTTGCAACTGCGGGTCGGTGAAGAGTTCCCGCCAACCGAGACTCGCGAGCGAAGTCGTGTCAGTGACTATCTCTCCGAAGAGCGTGGAGTCGGCGACGACATTTCCCGGACGTTCATATTTCTTGTATATTCCGCAACTGACGCTTATCATCAGTGCAGCAAAATATAATATTATCTTTTTCATATATTACAATCTTTCTGTGTTGTCGATCTCACCTTTGTGACGCTTCATTTCCCGGACATCCTCGATCTCTTCAGATATTGACGAATCCGCTGATTTTTCGAACTTTATCGGCTTTATGCGTTCCTCAAGATTCTCGAAAGTCACGAAAAGCGACGGCACGAGGAAGAGGAGAATCAGCGTACCCATAAGCATACCGCCCACAGCACCTGTTCCAAGGGCGGAGTTTCCGTTCGCTCCCACACCACTCGCAAACATCATCGGTATCATTCCGAAAACCATCGTGAGGGCAGTCATCAGGATAGGGCGGAGACGGACCTTTGCCGCTCCGATTGCCGCCTGTTTCACGCTCATTCCAGCCTTGCGCCTTGAGGATGCGTACTCGGTGATGAGAATGGCAGTCTTGGCGAGCAGACCGATGAGCATAATGACTCCCGTCTGGAGGTAGATGTTATTCTCAAGCCCAAACAGTTTCGCAAAGAGGAAACTTCCCATAACTCCGCACGGGACCGAAATGATGACGGCGAGAGGAATGAGAAGGCTTTCATAGAACGCACAGAGTATCAGGTAGATGAGTACGATACAGATGAGGTAGATGTAGAGCGAGTTGCTTGAGCTGCGTTCCTCCTCGCGGGCAAGTCCCGAAAATTCAAATCCGTAGTTTCTCGGAAGAGTCTGTGCGGCGACCTCCTTGACAGCGCGAATTGCGTCTCCGGAAGAATACCCGTCGGCAGCGGAGCCGTTCACCGCGATGGCATTGTACATATTAAACCTCGTAAGCGTTTGAGGACCATAGACTTTTGTGAGTTTGACAAATTGGCTCAGCGGGGCCATCTCGCCGCTGTTCACGCGCACCATTGTCGCATCAAGCGTCTGCGGAGTCATTCTGTACTTCGGGTCGGCCTGAATCATCACACGGTAGACACGCGAGAAACGGTTGATATTGGAGATATACTGACCTCCGTAATATCCCGCGACGGTCGAGAGCACTGTGGCTGGGGAGACACCGGCAATCTTGCACTTTGCCGGGTCGACATCTACCAGATATTGTGGGAAATTCGGGTTGAATGAACTGTAGGCTTCAGCGATTTCCGGCCTTTTGCGAAGCTCTGAAAGGAAGTCCTGCGCGACATTGAAGAATGTGTTCACATCGCCGCCTGTCTTGTCCTGGAGGTACATTTCGAATCCGTTGGTCATTCCGTAGCCATTAATCATAGGCGGCGCCATAGGGATAATCGTAGCTTCCTTTATATCCGCAGTGCGCTCCATAATCTTCCCAATCACAGCATTCACATCGTGTGTCTTGCCCTTTCGTTTCGACCAGTCGGTGAGTTTTATCGTGAAACTTGCGTATGATGAACCGGAGCCGGAGATTAGTCCGTATCCCGCAACTGTCGATGTGATTTCGATTTCCGGAATATCCTTTATCCTGTCATATGCCTTCATCAGAACGTCGTTCGTGCTTTGGAGCGATGTTCCCGGAGCCATCTGGAGTTCTACCATAATGTTGCCCATATCCTCGTTAGGCACGAGTCCTGTCTTTGTCGTTGACATAAGCCAGACGAGAAGGACTATGCAGCCGGCGACAATCGTCCAGACAAGATAGCTTCGTTTGATGAAGAATTTGACTCCATTCTTATATTTGTCGACAACTTTGTCAAAAACAGTAGTGAACTTTTTTCTGAACCTTGCGGAGAATGAATCGACCTCTTCGCCGTCTTTATTGATGTAAGGCTTCAGGAGTATGGCGCAGAGGGCAGGGGCGAGGGTGAGGGCGTTGATCGCCGAGATGCCGACAGCCACAGCCATTGTAATTCCGAACTGAGTGTAGAAAACTCCGGAAGTGCCGCCCATCATTGATACCGGGATGAAAACCGCCATAAACACGAGAGTGGAGGTGAGAATCGCCGATGTGATGCCGCCCATTGCGTCTTTTGTGGCTTGGAGAGACGATGTATAACCGATTTCGAGTTTTGCCTGCACCGCTTCCACGACGACAATCGCGTTGTCGACCACCGTACCGATGGCAAGCACGAGCGCGAAGAGCGTTAGCAGGTTGATTGTGAAGCCGGCTACGGCCATAAATGCGAATGTGCCGATGATTGCGACAAAAATGGAAATCGTCGGGATGAGCGTCGCACGGAAGTCCTGAAGGAAGAAATATACGACGAGCACCACGAGCAGGATTGCGAGAAGCAGAGATTTGATGACCTCCTTGATGGATGCGTAGAGGAAGTCGTTGACGCTCAGCATAGAGTCAATCATCAGACCTTCCGGCATAGTCTCGCGTGCCTCATCGATGAGTGCGTCGATGTCGTTCACGACCTGGGTGGCGTTGGAGCCTGCTACCTGGAACACCAGCATCTCCACTCCCGGATGTCCGTCGGTGGTTGATTTATATCCATACGACTCTGTTCCGAGTTCGATGTGAGCGACGTCCTTAAGTCTGAGAACTTCTCCTGTAGGGAGGGCGTTGATGACCATTTCGCCGAATTCCTCAGGAGTCTGCTTTCTTCCGGAATATTTCATTATATATTCGAAAGAAGAACCGGAACTCTCTCCGAATGAACCTGTTGCGGATTCAATATTCTGCTCGGAGAGCACTCCTGTTATGTCGCTCGGAATCAGGCGATAGTGCGCCATTGCCGCCGGGTTGAACCAGACTCGCATAGCGTATTTGTCTGACAACAGAACAACGCTGCCCACTCCCTTGATTCGCTTGAGTTGAGGCTCGATGTTGAGGTCTGCATAGTTGGCGAGGAACTTTGTGTCGTAGCCGCTCTCAGGCGTGGCGTGCAGGTCGAGGACCTTAATCATACTGTTCTGCCTTTTCACGGTAGTGACGCCAATCTGGTTGACCTCTGTCGGAAGCGAGCCTGTTGCCTGCGAAATCCTGTTCTGGACGTTCACCGCTGCCATATCCGGGTCGGTACCCTGACGGAAATAGACCATAATCTCGACGCTTCCGGAGTTGGTCGCAGTGGATGACATATAGTCCATATTCTCAACGCCGTTGATGGCCTCCTCAATCGGTGAGATGACAGATTTCTGCACGGTCTCCGCGCTTGCTCCAGGGTAGGATGTCATCACCATAATAGTAGGCGGTGCAATGTCCGGGAACTGCTCGACCGGAAGTGTTTTCACAGCGATGAGACCGGCAAGGACGATGACGGTTGAAATGACCGCCGACAGCACCGGCCGCTCAATAAATGTCTTTATATTCATCTTGTTATATTATTCAAAACTTTTGTGTTCTATTTTTCTCTATTTCTATTCTCAGCTGTTCAACAACTTGAATTTCTCATCTCTTTAGCAACTTGAATTAGGGTGCAATAAAAAGATGGAGTGCAAGGCGGACGAGAAATTCAAACCGCAGCAACCTTTCGGTTGTGAGGATTTGGATTATCGAAGTCCAACGCAGCAATCCGCTTTTTAGTGCGCCCGTACAGTTTCACCGTCGTGAATTAGTCCTACACCTTCTGAAACAATAGTATCACCTTCAGAAAGCCCCGCCTTCACGACATAAGACTTCCCGTCATCGGAAAGTTTCACAGAAAGTTTTGCCATAACAGCCTTGCCGTCAACGACTTTCCAAGCACATACAAGGTCTTGAATCTCAAATGTGGCATTGCAAGGGATGACCACTGCGCCTTTGAGAGCCGTCTCCAAGACAACCCTTCCGGAAGCTCCGCTGTGAAGAATGCCACCCTTGTTTGGAAACACCGCCCTCACGGAAACGCTTGCCGTGTTGGGGTCGATTACACCGCTGATAGACTCAATCTTTCCGGTCTGTGGATATGTGCTGCCGTCCGCAAGGAGGAGGCTGACCTCCGGAAGACCGGCAATGACCTCATCCATACTGCCGTGCTGCGCTGTGAGTTCAAGGAGTTTTGTCTCTGACAGAGAATAATATACATACATTTGTGAGTTGTCGGAAACCGTCGTGAGCGGAATCGCAATGCCCGGCGAAACGAGTGCTCCTTCCCTGAAAGGGAGCGTGCCGACGACTCCGTCAGCAGGACTGAGGACCTGAGTGTAGCTCATATTGTTTTCTGCGTTCACGAGTTGTGCCTTTGCCTGTGCAAGACCGGCATTTGCAGTGAGCAGTTGGTTTTTTGCAGTGAGCAGGTCAAATTCGGAAATCACATTCTTTGCGTAGAGCTCGACGCGGCTGTTATAGACAAGTTGCGCTGTCGCAACTCCTGCCTCTGCCGACTCAACATTTGCCTGTGCCATCTGGAGAGCGGCTTTGAACGGCACCTGGTCTATGGTAAACAGAGACTGTCCCTTGCGAACTTTCTGACCTTCTTTTACATTTACTTTTGAAATTGTTCCGGAAACCTGTGGACGGATTTCGATGTCTTGACGTCCTTGAATAGTCGCCGGATATTGTTCCGAAAGAACGACATCCGACGTCGTCACCTCCATTGTCGGAAATCCATTTTCCTGCGCTCCGTTGCCCGCGCTGCCGTTTTTGCAGCCTGCAACAGACAAAAGGCAGCCCAATGCCGCCACAAATACACTACTGCTTTTCATCATTATATAATTAACATATTTTCAGTTTGTTTCCCGTTGTCCCGTATTCTGTTATAACAAAAAAGGTTTCGAAATGAATCGAAACCTTTTTGTGGTACTGGGTAGGAGAATCGAACTCCTATTGCAAGATTGAGAATCTTGAGTACTAACCGTTATACGAACCCAGCATTTCTCGTTTGGGATTGCAAAGATAGACAAAAAATCTTATCCTGCAAACTTTTTCTGCACCCAAACGAAAATTTTTCAAATTTTTCTGCGCGGAATCATCAGCGTTTTCCGTAGGTTCTGACACGCGAGTCGGATATGACCCCGTTCCAGTTCAGTCCAAAGGCGAAATCGTAGGCATTGCCGTCTGAGTCGCGGTAGCATTCCATGTCGAAAGGAACATCCTCACACTGCTCCTCGACTGTCTTCATGCCGGAGGGGAGCTGCATCGGAAGGAGACCGTAAGGCTCGAAGCGGCCGCTGATTATGTCCAAAAGAGCGTTGTTCGACACACCGAAGGCCAGCAGCAGGGCGTCTGCGGCAGGCTCAATCTCTGCCGGCACGAACGGACGGTCGCAGGAGACGACCACAATCACAGGCTTGTCTCCCATTGCCGCCTTGGTGTCAAGCACGAGTCGCATGTCCCCCTCGTTTGAGGTGGTTTCGGTGAATCCTCTGTAGGAGCGGTTGTCGGAAGCCTCTGTGGGGTCACCTCCTGCGATGCTCCTTTCCCGTGCGAACTCTGCCGTGTATGGGGAATATTGCAGACTTATCGGCTGGTAGTGTCCGTCGGGGTGTTCCTTGTTCGGGAGAATGTAGCCCCAATGCCCGATCGGGCTCTTGATTGCCACGAGGGCGAAGTCGGCCTCTTCCGGAGTGGCTGCAATATCGAAATACTTGCCCAACAACTGCTCTCCGAACGGATATTCATCGTAGGGAAGGGTAGGCTGCTGCCAGTGCGTCAGGCCGGCTGCCACGTGCCTCATCGGCTGCCATACCTTTGCCCTTTCCTTCTGAGGAAGGGCGCTGGCGTGGTTCTTCAGCATGACGACGGACTTAAGCTGCGCCTCATAGCCGGCGGCTACATATTCCCGACATCCGACCACTTCCGCCGCTCTCTGCGGGTCGACATACGGATTCTCGAAATTGCCGACTCTGAAAATGTTGGTAAGAAGCCTCACTGCCGAAAGTTCGAAACGCTCCCGTGCGCTCTCCTTCCCGTATTTTTCTTCCCAAAGCCTGTATGCCTCAAGGCTTATTGAGTTGTCCGCCGCGCCGCCGAGCTGATCCACTCCGGCTTCGAAGCATTTCAGCCGCCTTTCTGCCGGGGACTGCGTCTCCATTCCCCACGGCGTGCCTCTGTGCTCATAGACCTTGCTATAGTCATTGACGATTCCCCAGTCCGTGCAGACAACCCCCTCGTAGCGGTACTTGTCCCGGAGGAGTTCCTGAATTATGTAGTGGCTGAAACCGTTCCCGACATTCTCTCCGGAAGGGTCCTGGTTGTAGGAAATCGTGTAATATGGCATCACTGCCGACGCCATCCTTGTGCCACCGCGGAGTTTGAAGGCCCCGTCGATGAACGGAATGAGGTTCTGCGCGAAATTGTCTCCGGGATAGACGGCATACTTGCCTGTCCCGAAATGCGCGTCACGTCCGCTCTCGCCGGTTCCTCCGCCCGGCCAGTGCTTGACCATACAGTTGACAGAACCTCTGCCCCAGCCGTCCTTTGCTCCTTCAGTGGTCTGGAATGCGTCGCAGTATTCGCGCACAATGTCGCGGTTGAGTTCCGGACTTTCGCTGAAAGTTCCATAGAAACGCCTCCAACGAGGGTCTGTGGAAAGGTCCGCTTGCGGAGAGAGGGCTGTGGTGATGCCGAGGGCGCGGTATTCCGAGGAAACAATCTCCCCGTGCCTGCGGGCAATCTCGGGATCGAAAGTCGCCGCCATTCCCACCTCACGCGGCCAGAGTGAAATCTTGCTCGTCCCGTCCGGGTCGAACTCTCCGTCAGGTTCCGGCTTGTAGGTATTGGTGTTTGCCTGCCCGTTGGTGTAGTTCCTCGGGTCGGTGGAATTGTTGGATGGGATGCCGAACGGCTCTGCCTCACAAAATGCCTGCACCCGGTTCGACCATTCTGCCCCGGTCGCGGCGTCGGCGATGTTCCTCACCAGCATGTGACGGATATAGTCGTCCCTGAGGTAGCCTGTCTGCTTCGGAGTCAGTTCGGCTGTCATGGCATCAACGGCACTGGAGTAGAGCATCAGTCCGCAGATGCGTTCGATCGGCATCTTTGACGCCAAATCCTTTGCCCTCTCTGCCACTGGCCGGCGCCAGTCTTCATAAACGTCAAGTTCCCCGTCCTTGTCGAGATCCTTGAAAGCGAATCCGTCAATGTTCAGAATTCTTACTCCCGAATCCTCGTTGTAGCCAAGTTCAGGTCCCCGTGTCTGGGAAACTATAGTGTATCCGTCGTGGTGAATGATGTTTATCTCGTTTTTTGCGCATCCTGCTGCGGCAATGGCGATTACGCCCAATATAAATGCTTTCTTTTCCATACTCGGTAAATCATTTTGTCTGACAAACAGACTTATGCCTCCTCCTCCTGACGCAGCAAGGCGCGGAGTCCGTTGAATGTGGCGTTGTCAAAATCTGAAACTTGGGATATGGCCACGAGGGATTCCACCCCAGAGAGTCCTTCGCGAAGGGCAGGTTCCAGGAATCGGAAGGAGCGGGAAATCTGACCTCCGAAAAGAAGGCATTCGATTCCATATTCCTTGAGAATAGGGGATATTGTCCTGGCAATCGTGCTTCCGATGGTTCTGAATGTCTCAAGTGCAACCTTGTCTCCGCCGCCCGCAAATTCTGCGATATCCTTGACCGTGGCCGCTCCCTGTCCGCCGAGAGCCTTAAATGTGCCGAGAAACCCCCGTTTTGAGGCATAATCTTCGAGGATGCCGTCGCGATAGGGGAGACCGAATATGCTGACGAGCGGCGAGCCTGTCGCCTTTTTGAGGATACGCCCGTCTATGGACATCGCGAATCCAAGTCCCGTTCCGAGTGCCACGAGAGCCACACGAGAGTACCCGCGCCCGTTGCCGCAGAACATCTCTCCGGCGAGCATCACGTTCACGTCGTGGGTGAAGAGTAGCCTGACGCAAGAAGGCACGCCTGCCACCTCTCGGAAACTCATTCCATAGACGGCGGAGAACTTGTGCTTCATCAGGAATATGCCTCTTTCGTAGTCGAACGGCCCCGGGATTGCCACGGCAATTTCGCAGTCTCGCTCCCTGTTTCCGCTTGCTGTCTCAGCATCATTCACGCAAGAATCTTCATTGCAGAAAGCTCCAACAGCTTCCGCGAAGGATGATGAGATCTCTTCGCGAGAGCCGTCGGAGCGGATTGGTATCTCTCGTCCGTCGGAACACTTTATGAAAGTGCCCCCAACGTCGAGAAGAAGGGTTTTCATAGGCATCGTGTTAAAGAATAACATCTTGATAGCCGTCCCGCAACATGGTCTTGTGTACCATCACCGGTTCCTTTCCGAGGTTCTCGATGACATATTCCCCCATATCGGCAGGCACACAGACTATGTCAAGGTAGTCCATATCGTAGAACCTTTCCGGATGTTCCTTACTGCGCACACGGACATGGTCTCCATCGACAAGCGCGAGCACATGGAAACGCTCTCCGTGGGTGTCCTGCTGGCATTCGGTCTCGAATTCGAGGCGTCGGAGGCTGAAATAAAGCTGTTCGTTCTCTCCGAGAATCATCTCTTTCCATCCCTCTCCGCAGGCCGCTACACGAGGTTTCTGTACGATGTAGTCAGGGCTCTGAGGGTCGTGAATCACGGATGCACGGCGGTGCTGCGCAACATTCTCCTCGCCGAGGCGGGTGTGAATCGGGCGCTGTTTTCCGTCAAAGTCGAGGCGAAGATAGTCGTACATCTTGTAGGTGTAGGAGCCGATTGTGAGCGAGCCGATTTCCAAAATCACCTGGTTGCGGCCGCTGGAGTGGATTGTGCCGGCTGGAAGCATCACCTGAAGACCCGGCTTCGACTCCTCGTAGTTCACATATTTCATGTAGTCGCACGGCTTGTGTTCCGTGTCGGCGGCCTCAATGTCTTTGAAGAACTGCGGGATGTCAGCGTCGTCACGGAAGCCGATGAAAGTCTTCGCATCGTGTCCCGTCACGCAGACGTAGTAGCTCTCGTCCTGACGCCCGAACTCTCCGTAGTGCTCGCGGTTGTAGGCAGAGCCGGAGTGGCATTGGATGGACATATTGCCGGTGGAGTGGTAGCTGTCATCGTAGTTGAAGCGTATCGGGAAGTAGCCGTGGAACTTCTCCACTGCGTCCCTGCTCATGAGGCGCTCGCCCTCCCTGCAGACAAAGGTGCAGAAGTTGATGTCAAGTTTTTCGCAGCCGGCCTCCACCACGACGCTGACCTCCATCGGGATGAAGTCGAACACCCAGGCGGCGTTGCGCATCTCCTCCGGAAGGTTGCGATGGTTTTTCATGTAGGAGCCTCCCCATACGCCTTCAATGTAGCATGGCTTCGCTCGGAACGGGTATTTCACGAGTTGCGCGCAGATGTCCGCGAATGCTTCATAAGGCAGCATCTGAATGTTCTGCGGATCGTCGCTGAGGAACCAGAAGTCCGGGACGTTGTTACGTAAAAGTTCGCGGCGGCTGCACACTGCCATCTCGAAGTCGCAGTAGTAGCAGCGGCGGATGACGCGGTTGATTATGTCGGGGCGCTTCTTTCCGATGTTGACGTATTCTCCCCGGCGAATCCTGAGTATGGATGTCTTCGGAGTGATGTCGAAGAAACATTTCGTGTCATAGAGAGCTCTGAAGCGAGGAATCAGCACTCCATAGCCAAACACGGCGACAACCTTTCCGGTCCCTTCTCCAAGCGCTGAAACCTTTTTCTCGAACGCCTGTGTCTTCTCCTCGTCAAGCATACCCTCGTATCCGCCCTTGTATATCTTCCCGTAGAGCAACGTCGGGTCAATCTTCTTGTCCCAAATGAGCATTGGGTCTATCATCGCGTCGATTTCCTTCCCGCTCTTGAAGCATTCCGCATTGGCATCGACAGACTCGAACTCAATTCCGGCCGCCGCACATTCCCGCGCGAGCAGATTGAGGAAGACGGTCCAGTCCACCGTAGTGTATCCGTCGAATGCGACCACCTGATTCTTCTTCCGTGCCTTTTCGATGATCGGGGCGGCAAACTTCTTCGCCACGTTCGGGGTGCCTCCGCCGACTATTGATGAAACTGTCTTTTCTGAAAGTTCCGGACGGTTCACCGGCTTGGGGTCGTCGAACGGAAACGGATTGTACATGAAACTCATATATCCCTGTATTTTAATGTGTTAAATATTGCTTTGAATGGTATATCCTTATGATTCCGAAATATTTTGGTGGAGTATGACTATCGTATGTCGTAGAACTCAAATCCCATGATTTCGGCGAACTCTCCGAGTTCCTTGCGATAGTCTCCGTCGGTAATCGCGTAGTGCTGCGTCACCCCTACCTTCAGCAGCCGGGCAAAGAGTTCCTTGACAGGAACCTGCGGACGGAAAATGCTGTGGGAATAGGTTGCCAGTATGTGCTCGCCCGGCAGCGACTCGGCCATGAAGCAGACCATCTTGTAGCGCCCGTCTTCCTCGAAGATGCCCGTCACGGTCTTCATACCCGGGCTGAAGCGGTACCATCCGAAAGGAGCACCGGCGTACTTATAGTTCGTCTTCGCAAAACGAACATCTCTGGCAATCAGCACGTTGTCCTGCCATTTCGGATCGGTGTGATCGTTGGGGCCGGCATGACCTCCGGCAAAGGTGCCGAAGTCGTCTTCGATGTGGAACGGTTCAATGAAATTCACGTGCCCTCCGGAAATCAGCTTGAGAACGTATGTCGCGAGACCGGCTCCGGTGTCAGCCTCAGGCACGAGGACGGAGAGGCTTTCGTTGAACCAGTCGTGGTAGAACCCTGCCCTGCACCCGCTGACCTTGAATGTAGACGGGTCTATGTCGTTATAGACCAACAGGTCTATGTCCCTCTCCTGCGCCATTTTCTTCAGCGCGAGCGAAGCTCTGACGCAGCCCAGAAACTTGTCCTGCTCCACGTCGTCCATCATGCGGTAGCGCGCGGTGAGGCTGTCGGCATATTCCTTCACTTCTTCATCGGTCAGTGAATCAAGTATTTCCTTATAGTCCGACGACGGAAGATAGTGGATTTCGGGACCTATTTTCGTGAACAAGTCATAATTGTCGATGTAGGTGGACCACATCGCTTCGTTCATGTTTGCCATAAGCCCGACGTTCGACTTGCGGAGCACTGCCCTTGTGTAGGCGGCGCGGGAGAACGAACGAATCTCGTCCGTAATCTCTTCCCTTGTGCCCATGACAACCTTCACGCCCTTCCTCGGCACCCGACGTATGGAACCTGATGCTTCGAGAGAGCCAACGAGCGTGCCGCTGCAGAGATATTCAATGAAATCATCCTCGTCCAGCGTGGTCTCGAACGCCATCCTCTTCTTTGCCACGTTTGTGAAGAGAATCGGAATGTCAGGGCAGTCGCGCAGGAAGCGTATCCATGCGAAATCCTCACTCCACGAAAGAAACTCCGCGATTATGAAATCGACCTTGGCGTTATAGAACTCGTCCATCGCCCTTTCCGCATCCTCCCTCTCATATACTATCCCCGGGAAAGTGACGTCGAGGAAATCGAGGGACGCGAGAATCTGTTCGGCGACGACGGCCTTTTTCTGCCCGTATGAGCCCTTTTTCGGGCCGGAAAGGTTCTTGAACCTCGGTGAGGCAACGAGCAGCAGTCCTGCCCGCGGCTTCCTTATCTTTTCTGAAACGTTCATCTTGTTTTGCTTGCTTTTTCAAGTTTCGCAAGTGTTCTAACTTATTGCGAATGTTTAACTTATCTAATTTATCAAACTCTTAAATTCCGCTGTTATGCCTGCCCTCTGTTTCTGTCGTAGTCTTTCTGATAGCGTCTGAACGCCACAGCCATCATCACGACTCCGCAAACGATCCAGATGGCCGCGAGAATGGGGAAGGTCGCCTGAAGGCTGCCGAGGCTGTCCTTCAATGCTCCGAGAACGAGGGGAGCGAGCGCACCGACGGCAAACCCGGTTGTAATCATCGCGCTTGAGCAGGATGCGTGCAGGTGCGGCGGTGTCACGTCATAGAGCACAGAGTAGGTGTTGGCGTCGAACATCGCGCGGAAGAATCCCCATACGGCAAAGCAGAGGTAGAGCACCCACAGAGTGCTGACATGACCGATTACGAAGAGTGGAACGGCTCCGAGGAGGAGTCCGGCAGCCTGAAGCAACATTCTGTGTTTCGGGGAGCGTGCCGCGAGCCTGTCAGAAAGCGAACCGGAGAGGAGTACGCCTATGAATGCCGCGACATAAGTCCAGAACATTGAGTTGAATCCTGCCGATGCCTGGCTGAGCCCGCATTCGTCCTGAAGATATGCCGGCATCCAGGTCATATAACCGGTAATCACGAAGATGAGTCCGGAGAACCCGAAGGTGAGGCAGGCTGCGGTAGGGTTTGTGAAAACTGTTTTGAAACCGTCCAATATGCCCGGCTTGTTTCCCTCTCTGGCCTTTTTCTCCTCATCGCTGAGCGGTTTGTCCTTGAGCCTGAGCGCCATGAGTATTCCCCAAACGATGCCGGCCGCGCCGAAGAAGATGAAGGAGTATTTCCATCCCTCTCCGGGGTGCAGCGCATCGAACCTGTCGGCAATCAGTCCGGCGAGCCATCCAGCCAGAATTACACCTATATAATATGCCGTCTGATGAATCGACATTGCCCTTGCGCGTGTGTCCGTGTGATACTGCCCGAGCAGCGAATAGTTGGCGGGGCCGAAAAACGCCTCTCCTCCTCCCGTTGCTACGCTGCGCATAAGCACGAGCATGAATACGCTGTTAGCCACTCCTGTGAACATAGTCGCCGCGCTCCAGAAGAGGATTGAGATGGTCACCACCCATTTGCGGCTGAAACGGTCTCCAGCCCAACCTCCGAGCGGCACCATGAAGGCGTAGAACAAGTTGAACAGCGTCGCGATCAGTCCCACGGAAGTGTCGGTTAGGCCAAGGGCCTCGCGTATTGACGGGAGCACGGTGTTGAACACCTGTCGGTCTCCCTGATTCAGCAGATAGGCCATCCACAATAGGAGCAGAACCTCCCATTTGACCCATCCGGCTTCTTTTCTTGCAGTGTTTTCTTTCATTTGATGTGGTATTTCGTTCCGTCGCGGCGTCGATTTGCCGGTCCGCGGACGGTTAAGTTCTGCAAAATTACAAAACTTTTTCAAAATACCACACTATACTACACCTAATTTTCAACATATTTTCCGTATCAGATTTATTTTGTACTTTTGTACTCTCTTGCGGCGATAGGCGAAGCTTTTGTGAGCCCTTTGCTGCCTGCATGTGGGAAAGATATGAATCAGAATGTCGCAGTAGGTGTGTTCGATTCGGGAGTCGGTGGACTTTCGGTGCTTCGGGAGCTTGAAAAGGCAGTCCCGGAGGCTCGTTTCGTATATTATGCCGATACTGCCCATTGTCCATACGGAGAGAAGTCCGCGGAATATGTTCTCGGACGTTCCCGGGAGATTACCGAGATTCTCATTCGAAAAGGCGTTCGCGTGATTGTAATTGCTTGCAACACTGCGACATCGGCCGCAATCGCAACGCTGCGACGGGAGTATGGGACAGCCCCTTCAGCGAGGGTTCTCGAACTTACCGATGGCCGACTCGACCACATCCCGTTCATAGGAATGGAACCGGCCGTGAAGCCGGCTGCGCTTGCCACCAGGACAGGCGTCGTCGGGGTTCTTGCCACGGCGGGAACGTTACGCGGAAGCAAATACATCGACATGAAGGACCGCTGGTCTGACGGCATTGAAATTGTTGAGTCCGTGGGACGCGGTTTCGTAGAGCTTGTCGAGGGCAGCGGACTGGCGGACAGGTACAAGAAAGGATGCCTGTTTCTAAGCAGCGCGGAGGAATGCTCCGGAAATGCCACCACGGGTGAGACCTTGGCAGGCAATGGACTACAGACAGGAGAAAAGACCGAAGTGAAGCCTGTGACCGCTGCGTGGGACGAGAGACTTGCGGAGAATATTGTCCGGAAGAGTCTTGCGCCTCTTGTTGAGGCCGGAGCGGACACTATTGTGCTTGGCTGTACCCACTACCCGTTCCTGCTTCCGGTGCTGGAGAATGTCGCGGAGGAACTGCTGGCGGAACACCCGCTGACAGGACGTGACGGTTTTGAGGTGGAGCGCATCCGCTTTATTGACCCGGCGCCGGCAGTAGCTCATCGGCTGATTGATATTTTGGATCGGATGAAGTGAATCGGGAAATCCTTTCATAGAGAGGTAAAGTGCAGAATGCTTTTATACAATGACTCAAGTTTAAAATATTATAAGACAATGGAATTTAAATATGCACCTATGTTTCAGCTTGGCGAGGACAAGACTGAATACTACAAGATTCCGGGTTCGGAAAAGCTCGTGTCTACGGCGGAGTTTGAAGGGAAAAAGATTCTCAAGGTCACTCCAGAGGCTCTTACCCTCATGACAAACACGGCGTTCAGGGATGTGAGCTTCCTCCTCCGCCGCTCGCACAATGAGCAGGTGGCCAATATTCTCTCAGATCCGGAGGCATCGGCAAACGACAAATATGTTGCGCTGACTTTCCTTCGCAATGCCGAGGTTGCCTCAAAGGGAAAACTTCCTCTCTGTCAGGACACCGGAACGGCCATCGTCCACGGCGAAAAGGGCCAGCAGGTTTGGACCGGCTTTGAGGATGAAGAGGCCATTTCGCTCGGAGTCTACAAGACCTACACTGAAGAGAATCTCCGCTATTCCCAGAACGCTCCTCTCGACATGTACAACGAGGTGAACACCAAGTGCAACCTCCCTGCGCAGATTGACATCGAGGCCACCCATGGCGACGAATACCGTTTCCTGATGGTCACAAAGGGCGGTGGCTCAGCGAACAAGACCTATCTCTATCAGGAGACCAAGGCCCGCATTCAGAACCCCGGCACGCTCATTCCGTTCCTCGTGTCCAAGATGAGAAGCCTCGGAACGGCCGCCTGTCCTCCGTACCACATCGCCTTCGTGATTGGCGGCACTTCTGCGGAGAAGAACCTTCTCACAGTTAAACTCGCCTCCACCCACTACTACGACTCTCTGCCGACCACCGGAGACGAGACAGGCCGCGCTTTCCGCGACACCGCCCTTGAGGCACAGCTTCTTGAAGAAGCTCACAAAATCGGTCTCGGAGCTCAGTTCGGCGGCAAGTATATGGCACACGATGTCAGGGTGATCCGCCTTCCCCGTCACGGCGCAAGCTGTCCTATAGGCCTGGGAGTCAGCTGCTCCGCCGACCGCAACATAAAGGCAAAAATCAATGCCGACGGAATCTGGATTGAGAAGATGGATGACAAGCCTTACGAACTTATTCCGGAGGAACTCCGCAATGCCGGTGAGGGAGATGCAGTGAAGATTGATCTTGACAGGCCTATGCCAGAGATTCTTGCCGAGCTCACGAAATATCCTGTTTCAACTCGTCTCAGTCTTAACGGAACAATCATCGTCGCCCGAGACATCGCCCATGCGAAAATCAAGGCACGTCTTGATGCCGGAGAGCCGATGCCGGAGTATCTCAAGAATCATCCTGTCTATTACGCAGGTCCTGCGAAGACACCGGAAGGAATGCCATGCGGCTCCCTCGGCCCTACGACCGCCGGACGTATGGACCCGTATGTTGATGAGTTCCAGGAGCATGGCGGTTCTATGATTATGCTCGCAAAAGGCAACAGAAGTCAGGTTGTGACCGATGCCTGCAAGAAGCACGGCGGATTCTACCTCGGTTCAATTGGTGGTCCGGCAGCAATTCTTGCCCAGGACAACATCAAGAGCATCGAATGCGTCGAGTTCCCTGAGCTCGGAATGGAAGCCGTCTGGAAAATCCGCGTGGAGAACTTCCCTGCATTCATCCTCGTGGATGACAAGGGCAACAACTTCTTCAGCCCGTTCGGACTGTAGTGCTGTCAGCGGCGAATTTTTAATGGGTGATCGGAATGTTTCCGCTCACCCATTTTTTAGTGTGTCTCGCCGAGAATCTTGGCGACACGGGCCGGATTCTGCACGGCACCGGTCATAGGGGTGTTCCTGTCAAAGGTGCGTAGAACCTCCATATCGTCGTCTGTCAACTTGAAGTCGAAGATGTCCATATTTTCGGCAATTCTCTCTGTGTGTACGGACTTTGGGATGAGTATAACGCCTTCCTGATGGAGAAAACGGAGGGTTACCTGCCGAGGCGACTTCCCGTATTTCGCAGCCATTGCCGTCAGTCTGCTGTCCTCATAGAGCTGCGGCATCTTGTCGCGGACAAACGGTCCGTAGCCCATGTGAGCGATTCCGTAGCGGCGCATCCACTCTCGGCATTCATGCTGCTGACTTATTAGGTTGGTCTCTATCTGGTTCACCGCAGGGACAATTCTGTTGAACTTCACGAGATCGACGATTTGTGCCGCGCTGAAGTTCGACACTCCGATTGCTCTCGTCAGCTTTCCTTCATCATAGATTTCCTCCAACTCCCTCCAAGCCTTGTAGTAGTTCCCGAACGGCCAGTGCAGCAGCACGAGGTCTGCCTGCTCCAGTCCCAGCCTTTCAAGCGAGCGCATCACGGCACTTCTTGTGTCCTCGTAGTCGTCGAACCAGACTTTTGTCACGATGAAAATGTCCTCGCGCCTGAGTCCCTCTCTGAAAAGACTCTCAAGCGCACGGCCGATAATTTCTTCATTGCAGTATATCCGAGCCGTGTCAATCATTCTGTATCCGCACTTTACCGCTGCTCTGACAGCCTCGGCGCATTCCTTCTCGTCCGTCGAATGAAACGTCCCGAGTCCAAAATCCGGCATCATCACGCCGTTGTTCAGTCTGATCATATTCATGATGTTCAAAATCTGAGGTGTTTTTGAAGGTTTCTTGTTTAGAACGATGCCCGGCGGGTCATCCGAAAGTCGCAGTGGCGCTTGGCGAGGGAGCGTTCGAGAATCATCTCGCCGGCGAGGCGGCCCATTTGGGCGAAGTCGGTAGAGACTGTAGTGAGGCCGTTGAGGATAATCTCGCAGAGGGGAGACTCGTTGTAGGAAATCAGCCCTATATCCTTGCCCACCTCAAGTTTCTTCTCCCGTGCAATGCGGACAAGCTCTATGAGGTCGAAGTCGTACTGGCCTGTCAGAAGCAGATAGACCTCACCCTTGTGCACCATATCACGGCTCACCTTGTCCGCGAATCTGACCTTTATGCCGTTCTCATTGCAAAACCGCTCTACTCCCATACGGATGGATTTTGAATAGAGACTTGACGGGAGGGTTATCACATTGAGTTGCTTATAGCCTCTCAGCGTGTCCAGTCCCTCCGCGAGTCCCTTCGCCGTGTCGTTTTCCCAGTCCTGATAGACGGCTCCGAAATTCCCGTGAATCTCCCTCATCCAGTTGTCGAGCATAAGCAGTTTGCGGTTCGGAATCTTCCCGAGAAGGGCGCATACCCTCTTCTGCGTGGCCCGGTCGAGCGGGAAATGCGGAGTTATGACATAGTAGTCGAAATTGTCGAGGTTTTCGTGGATGAAATACTCGAGCATATCGACATTCTGCTCATGCAGGCGTATGGTGATTTCCGCGTGGTTGTCGAGCGTCTCCAGCATTGAACTGAAAAGTATCTGTTTGTATGTGCTGAGCTTGTCGAATATCGCCAGCACTTTCAGTTTCTTTGCCTCTCCGTCTGCCTTGACATAGAATCCCTTTCCTTGCTTCGATTCAATCTTTCCCTCGTCCCGCAGCACGAGATAGGCCTTTTTCGTCGTCTCTTTCGAGATTTCGAGTTTCTCTGCGAGTTCGTTCATTGACGGAAGTACGTCCCCCTCCTTCAGCGTACCCGCCTCAATCATGGAGTCTATCGCGCTGACAATCTGTCGATATACGGGAATCAGCGAATTTTTGTCGATGCGTATGGTGCTTTTCATGGTGGATATGTTGTTGGCTATGCTTAACTCTGCTCTGTTGTGGTGTGCGAGTTCTGCAAAATTACAAAATTTATGTGAAGATTCGTAAATTACGGGTATGATGAATATTTGAGTATGGACTTATGAAATATTTCTGACGCGAAACAATTCGTCCGGCGAAGTCGCTTTGACGACCTGCCGGACGAATGTCATGACTCGTTTAGGCAAATTTTCCTATGGAGTTGTCTTTGCCGGTGGCTGAATCAATAGTTGCCTGACATTACGAACTGGTCTGCTGCGAACTTATTCTCTCCCTCGAAGGTGAAAACGCCTCCAGTCTTGTAGCATACGCGGTATTTGTCTTTGTATGGTCCGTCCGCGGCTTCTCCGCTTACGGTGTTGCCTTGCCTGAAATCGCAGTCACGAACGGTGAGGTTGCCGCCTTTCTGAACCTGAATGAGACCCTTGCCGGAAACCGTGTTGTTGGAGAATGTGCAGCGTTCAAAAGTTGCTGTCGCCTTTGTTCCGCCGACTCTTACGACAGCACTGCCGTCTTTTTTGTTATTTTCAATCCTGCAATTAACGAAATATGCCTTCAGAACATTGCTGATAATGAGGCAAGTTCCGCCATATGCCTCAGCTGCATTCTGATAAGTCTCTGTGAATCCTACTCCGTCGAAAATGGTCTCGATTGTTCCGTCCGTGTAGTTGAATAGTCTGGCTGACTCTCCTTCTCCATGTGTCCTTCCTGCGAAATCAGTCTTGAACTTTTTGAGGTCACGACTGGTTATGTCAGTTCCGGTTGATGTCTTTGGATATCCGCCATACACTTTGAACTTGGTTCCTGCGGCCAGTGGAATGAGTCCTTCTGGGCTGGATGTGTTGGCAGCCGTGCGCAGTATACCTTCGGACACTATGATTATGTGATCGGTCAATTTTGTTGTCCGCAGATTTGAAAGCAGTTTAGAGAACGACCAAGCATTTTCCCATGACGAACCATCTCCAGTTCCGTTTTCAGTGACGAACCTCTTGTTAGCGAACGGTGTACTGCGGAGTTCACCGAGGTCCTTGATTGTCTTTCTCGGTGCATCGAGGGCGTTGCTGGAGATGTTCTCGGCGAGAAGCGTGTTGTCGGCGGAGTAGATCTGCATCGAGAGTCCTGTTGTCTTTGCCGGGAGTATCGCGGCGTAGTAGGTGCCGGGGCCGGTTAGGGAAACCTCGACATTAGGCTGATAGTCAGGAATATCCTCTGAAGCAGTGTAGGGAGCTTCGAGAATGCTCGTGGATATGTTGACCTTGCCGTTAAGCGGAGCTCCGTTGCCTCCGATGAAGACCTTCGCGGCATTAGTATTTGCGTCCGCCACCTTGAACTTGAGCAGCGCACAGACATTCTTCAGGGCAATGGAGTTGCCCTTTCCGATTTCTCCGGCCTCAATCGAGGCATGCTTGAACTCACCATCCTGCACCTGCGGAACAGTGACGGAAAACTTTTCGTCGCTCGTCAGCTCCGTTGCAATGTCGGATGGATATACCGCCCATTTGAGTGCCTTGCCGGCAGGGACGGTCGCCTTGAATGTCGCCGTCTTTCCGCCCTCCTTCAGGTCTGCCTCCGTGAGGGCTTCCGTGATGAAGTCTGAGCCGTCTTCGCAGACGAGCTTCAGCTTGTCTCCTGCGGCCCAGCTGACGGTGCCGTTCGTCTCGTTAAGAGTGGTTTTGGTCGAAACTACGGCGGTCGCGCCGTTTTCCTGAGCCGCTGCGCCCGACTCCGTCATCTCCGGGTGTGTGGCAGTCAGCGTTATTGTCGTGTATTCGGGAACGGACTCTTCCGGCGCGGCCGGTGTTTCCGTGATTTCCTTCGCGCAGGAGGCAAGTGCGAGTCCTGCGGCAAAAAACAGGGCAAGCTGCGAAATGCGGGACCTTTTCATTGTGTTATTTATTATATTGTTCATTTTTTTCGAATTTTTACGATTGCTTCATCGTCGGTTACCATGTGAATGTCTCGCCGTCGATTGTATAGCTGTCGTTGGCGGTTCCAAGCTGCGTTGCGGTACTCGTGGCAAAACCGGTCTCTCCAGAAATTGTCAGAATCGCCAGAACGGGCGATCTGTACCCGTCAGTGCTGTGGGGGGGGGTATCAGTTCTGATAGTGTTTTGTTTCATAATTTCTGATTTTATGATATTTATTGATGTCGTCGGTATGTTCTCGATACTTTGGTGTGGTGTAGTTGGGTGCAAAGGTATTCTATATTTTCAAAATTCAAAATAGTTTTGGAATTTTTTTTCAACTTTTCGCGCA
>OQWM01000462.1_pt1 | contig 25689 bp, 14 predicted proteins | sample 1691531 | NCBI WGS metagenome assembly OQWM01 (sample SAMN03418257, study PRJEB22391) | human gut metagenome | biome: human-gut; feature: organic feature; material: feces | host: Homo sapiens | place: Tanzania | collected 2013-01
TTTCCTGGTTGTCTAAAATCTTTTAAATCATCAAAAAGATGTAAGAAACCAATGGAATTCATAACTTCCATATGATCATCAAAATCAATATCGATTTCCTTGAATGTTTCATTTAATACGGCAACCAGATTAAAAATTTTATTACTCATAGTGAAGTCCATTCCTTTCAATGATGTCAACAACCTCTTCAGGTATTGTTGGATAATAGATATGATCCGAAGAAATATCCACAACCGCAAGCTTTAAGATCTGTGAAAGCAAAGCGATTTCCTTTGCATCAAAATAGCTTTCCATTAATCTCGCAATCTTATTAGATATAGTCTTTATGCGTGTAGCAGAAATAGAATCTCTATATTTGCATAAAGATTCCTTATTTTTGTAAGTAAGGAAACACGAAGATAGAAAGATATCCTCGCAGCTTCCAAAAATATACTGAACAACACCAAGATATACAGTATCATCTGTAGCTCTAAAAGAACTGCGAGTCAGATCACGTTTAAAGCTTGAAATAATGAAGTGACTCAACCCATATTCGACATAGACAGGATGCTTAGAAACGACAGACTTAGGGATAAATCCATCAGGAGTTATCTTTCCAAGATAAGTCTGGACACTTTTAGGTTTACCACCAGGCACATATTTAGAAGTACACGAGTAAAGACCATAACCTTGTTTCGTTTTTTTGATTGTATGACCAGGAGAACGAAACTTTTCAACCCAGTCAGGGTAGGTAACATATCTTTTCATAATACTAGTGTACACCAATACACTATTAAAGTACATAAAAAAATAAATAATCTTCAAACACGGAAAATTGAAGATTATTTCATGCGTAATCACTAACTACGTAAAATTTATTTGCATTTTTCAAAAAGTGTGATATATTAATTATGACGAAGGTTGGCCCATTGGCTGACAGGGAGAGTGGATACGTCCATTCTCTTTTTTTATTTAGGATAAAAGAGCAACTTTATAACTTGTTGCTCTTCTGCATAACTTGTTGAACTTTTTTCAAAACAGCTACCTTTTTCTTGTTGTAATCTGTAACTGGAATATATGGCATAATAATTATTGGCTCAGAGTAAGTAGCAAGGAATTCTATTGTTTTTATAATTTGTGAATCTTTAAGATGCTTTTCTTTTATATTGTTTAATAAAAACGGGATAAGTGGTTCGTAATGATTAATCACATTCCTTATTCTTCGAATATTTTCTACATAGCCCATAAAGGTGGATACATTTTTTTCTTTAATTTTTGTGATATCAACATTCATAAGTTTTGCACAGATTTGTTTTTGTGTTGACATGTCTAACATCGAAAACAAAACGTTTAGCTCCCCGAGGGTCAAAGCGTTAGGGACATTAAATTGACTTTCGGGGAAATTGTGTATCTTTGCAGGCGTTGATAACTACTAAACAGGTAATGAAAAAGACTATGTTAATGGCACTGGCCGCTATGTGCGTGTGCGGTGCGTCTATCGAAGCCAATGCTCAGGAAGCTCAGGCGGAGAAGAAGACCGGATGGGGATTCGGCGCTTTGCCGTGTGCTACCTATTCTTCTGATATGGGCTTCCAGTACGGAGTATTCGGTGATTTCTATTATTATGGCGACGGTTCGACCTATCCTAACTATCGTGATAAGATCAGCTATGAGGTGTCACATTTTACGAAGGGAAGAACGAGGCTTTATCTGGCTTATGACAGTAAGTTCTTGATTCCTAATGTAAGAACTACGGTCAGCGCTACTTATATCGATGACCCTCTATATAATTTCTGGGGATTCAACGGTGCTGCTTCACCTTTGTACAAGTCGCTCGAATCGAACAAATCTTACGCTTCGCAGATACTTGACGGAACCATTCCTGCAGCCGATGCAGACTTATTTTCTACAATGGGCGTAAACCCATTGAAGAACGTCTCGTATTATTACACTAATCGCGACATCATTAGAGTTCTCGCTGACTTTCAGGGGAATATAGCTCCGCGTCTTCGTTGGGCCGGTGGCGTAAGCTATTGGAATTTCCGAATGGGAGACATTAACGAATCCAAGTATGGCTACGATGCCCAGTCTACCTTGTATAATCACTATAAGCAATTCGGCGTTATAAAGGACAGCGAGGCTAATGGTGGTAGCAGATTGGAAATCAAGGCCGGACTCGTATACGATAGCCGCGATTTCGAGACCGCCCCTAATAGCGGTATCTGGTCTGAAATCTACGTAAACGGCTCCCCGGACGTATTCGGCGATGGTTTCAACTATTTGAAGTTGAGCGCCCATTTCCGTCACTATGTTCGCATTCCGCTTGGCCTGAAGGTGGGAGATCCGGTGTTCGCGTACCATTTGGCATATCAGGGAACGGTAGCGGGCGAGGCTCCTTTCTATGTGCAGCAGAATGTCACTGCCCTGATTCTCAAACAGATGATGTCCGAAGGTCTGGGTAGCTCGAATACGCTTCGTGGTACCAGGGCTAATCGTCTCATCGGCGACGGCTATGCTTGGGGTAACTTCGAGCTTCGCGTCAAGATGGTGAACTTCAAGTTCTTAGACCAGAATTTCTACTTGGCCGCTAACCCATTCCTCGACTGCGGTATGATAGTGCAGCCTTATCGTGTTTCCGAGATGAGCGCGCTGCCGGAAATCAATGCTTTGGCCATCGCTGCCGGATACAAGGCCGGTGAGGCAGACAAATACATTCGCAATATGTCAGGCCAATTCATCTGCAGCGGCGGTGCCGGCTTGAAATTGGCCTGGAATCAGAACTTTATCGTGTCCATCGAGGTCGCGCACAACTTCAATAAGGGAATAGGCGACCCATTCTGGATGTCGATAGGCACAAATTATTGTTTCTAAGGCTCGTAGTAGCCGTTGGAAGCGATTTCAAGAGCGGTGAAGCGGTTGTACTTGTTTTCGTCGAGCTCAAAACACAAAACACCGAGCTGGTGGAATATTTCGCCGCCGAAGCCGCGCTTGAATTTGTAAAGGCCGTGCATAGGATGCGAAGGGTCGCCGTTGGGCGCAATTCCGAACATATCGTATTCGAAGCAGTTATTCTTCTTCGCTTCCAGGATGGCCGTCCACTGCAGGGCATAGGTCGACATCATGTTTCGCATCGATGACGAAGATGCTCCGTAGAGATAAGTAGCTCTATGCGAAGATAATACTAAGAACATAGCTGACAGGGGAGTGCCTTCGTAGCTCGCCACCAGAAGTTTCACCTTCACGTTTTCGTCTTCATTTTCGAGTTTAGGCGCAAACATATTCTTAAAGTAGTCTATACTGTTGATGTGCAGCCCGTTTCGAAGAGCTGTCTCGGTGTAGAGACGGTACCACACCTCGAGTCCTGCGATACCCATATCCTTCACTACCACTCCTTTTTTCAGGGCCAATCGTATATTATACCTGGTCTTGGGCTTCATCCTCGCCAGAATCTCCTGCTCGCTTGTCGTCAGGTCGATGAGCACGGTGTTCGCAGGAAGGATGTTAGTGTTCGCCTTGCGGAGATTATGGCAGGCAGTGCCCATATTCAGCTTTATCTCCTGAAATTCCTTTCTGGGTAGGCCAATCCAATCGCCGTTCTCGTCGAAATCTTCGCTGCGACACCAGTGCGACTTCCAGTTCAAGTCATAGCGCATGGCGATGCAGCCCTTAGGCAGGAAGGAACGCAAGTCTTCCGACAATTCCTCGAGGAAACGTCCCTGATTGTCTTCTGAAGGCTCTATTTCCGGTCCATAGGGGATGTAGGCCACATAATCTTCGGAGTTTAGGTTCTGGAAGAACATAATGAAATCGGCGTTCGTGTAGGAATAGCCGCCGACATCGTTATACAAGTCGCTGTTCCTTACTGAAAACTCAAAAGCCCGGGAGTCCATCCCGAGCTGTTGTTTGACTTTAGACCAGAAAGAGGTCTGCTGAACTATAGGTGTGCAATATGCGTCAATTATATCCTTAGGTTCTATGTTTAAGTTCATATCTGTCGTCTTAGAAGAATGTAAGATTGTCAAATGATGGCTTCAATTCGCCGTTCTCGATTTTGTGTATGATTTCCACTACCTTATCGTTCATAGGAGTAGGTACGCCGACTTTTCGGCCGTACTCGCATACGGAGCCGTTGATGGCGTCCACTTCCGTCTTCTTGCCGTGCTCGAGGTCCTGCAACATACTGGCTTTCAGGAGTGCGTGTTTCTTAATGGCCAATGGAATTATGGCGAATGAGATCGCCTTCTTTACCGGGTTCTTGTAGTCCAGCAGTTTGACGATGTCCTTTCCCTGTATCGGCTCTATCTTGATGCCACCCTTAGCGCATACGTCTATGCACTCCTTTATGATGGCCTGAACGATTTTTCTGGATTTGCGGTTTCCTGCGGCCTCGCCGAACGTGCAGCCCAGCACGGCGCTCATTCCTGAGAATGCGGAATTTATGAGGAGCTTGCTCCAGCGGGTGCCTATGAAGTTGTTATCCACTTCGACCGGTCCCATCTTTTCCAGAAGGGCCTTGACGTCTTCGAAGTGATGGTTAGGTGTCTTTCCCAAATAACCGAGAGAGAATGTCAGTGAGTCCGGTGAACTGGTGAGTTCGCATACGCCTGGTTCCGTCATAGTGGCGCCCCAGGCCACGGTGCATCCCAATACTCTGTCTTGTCCTACGATGTCGCTTATGAGAAGTTCCGGAAGGCCGTTCTGTAAGGTGACGATTACTCCGTCCGGTGCCAAGTAGTCTTTCAGGAACGTTACTACTTCCTGGTTATGCTGCTGTTTGGTCATCAGGAAGATAATGTCGTATATTCCTGACATCTCGTCTATGGTGTAGGCGTCGACTTTTTGCGTGAAGTCCATAGTGCCGGTAACGTGTGCGCCGTGCTCCTTCAGGGCTTCGATGTGTTTCTTATTGCGATTGATCAATTCGATTTTACCACCGTTTTTAGTGATAAAGGCTCCCAAGATAGTTCCAAGTGAGCCTGCGCCGTAAATTGCTGCTCTCATAATTCTCAAAGTCCGCGATTAGTGCGAACCGCCGCAAATTTAGTGATATTTTCTTACTTCTTGCCCAATCATGGGTTGGAGAAAATGGTTGTTTAGTTCCTGCATAAAGGTTATATTTGTGGACACAAATGTGATTTATTATGAAAAAGGGAATTTTCTTTCTTGCTGCCGCCATATGCGGGCTTGTTTCATGCGCTTCAGAGCAGGGCGTGGGGATTGTTGCACATAGAGGGTACTGGAACTGCGAGGAGGGCGGAATGTCCCACAACTCCATCGCTTCGCTGAAGGCTGCCTGTGAACACGGGTTCTGGGGAACTGAGTTTGACGTGAACATAACTGCCGACGGACAACTGCTCGTCTTCCACGACAGCGCGATTGATGGCAAGATAATCTGTGAGCATAATAAGTCTGAATTTGACGGCTACCGTCTTCCGAATGGTGAACCCATACCGCTGCTCAGCGAATACCTTGACGTCGCGAAGGACTGGCCCGGAACGACTTTAGTGCTGGAACTCAAGCCGCATGCGGATGAAAACCAGCAGCAGGACGCTGTGGACGGAATAGTCTCTTGCCTCAAGTCCCACGGACTGTTCTCTCCGGAGCGGGTCATCTTCATTTCATTTTCCATGAACGAATGTCGTCTTTTTTCGAAAGCGGCTCCGGGATTTACCATCCAGTATCTTGGCTCCGACAGCGACATCGAGACGATGAAGGCTAACGGCGTCAACGGAATAGATATGCACTTCCCCGCATTTCTTGGCGACCCGAAGTGGAAGGAGGATGCCAGAGAAAACGGCTTCAGTATCAATGTCTGGACGGTCAACAAGGATGAGGACATACGCCGCTGCCTCGGGGCCGGCGTGGATTTCATTACGACAAACGAACCTGAGCTGACGCGCCGGATAATGAAGGAACTGGGCATCCGGGAGCGTATATAAGAACCTTTGCACGAAAATTTGTGTACTTTGCGTGAAAACTATTGACGCAAAACGTGGCGTTTCTCTATCTTTGCAGATAACCAAATTGTAATGCTAAGATGAAGAATCGCAAAATACTCCTGGTCTGCGCATCGCTGGCTCTTTTCTGCCTTGCAACTGGCTCTGCGGCTGCTTCTGAACCAAATGCCGCCCCACGAAAATCCTCTCTCGGCAAGATTCGTATCGAGTGGGAAGACGCAAAACTTCTTGCACCCGGAGGGTATGCACGTGTGCATCGCCTGAATGATGGACGCTATATGGCAGTCTATTCCCGTGGTGGAAACGGATGCTTCAAAATCTGTGCAAACGGATGGAGCGGATGGACTCCACAACGGGTGGCAATACACCATGACAGCTATAGGGCTCCCGCCAAGGTTGTTGTTTCCAATGCCGAGTTCGCACAACTCAGCGCAAGCAACCCTCATCATCCGGGACGTATCATCTATGCGGTAAACATCCGACCGGCTGAGAACCGTAGTTCACACACGCCATATACCATAGCAATCTCCACCTCTGACGATGCCGGCGAGACATGGAGTGGTGTCCGTGACATCTACAAGTCCAAGATCTGGGACAAGGACGTTCTGCGCGGGTGCTATGAGCCATGTGTGCTCGAACTTCCGGACGGCACTGTGCAGGTCTATTTCGCTGACGAGACTCCCTACTATGAAAGGCGTCTGCCCTATCAGAACATTTCCGTCGTTGAGTCAAAGGACGGTGGCGACACATGGGGACCGGCACGCATAGTCTGCTACAACGAGAAGTTTCGTGACGGAATGCCTGTGGCGATGGTTTACGGGGACTGGATTTATGTCGCGATTGAGGCTAACGGCCAGAACATAAAGTTCCATCCGCAGATTGTCTGCACAAAAATTGCCGACAACTGGAAAACACCAGTCTACGGCGCATCAGCCAACCGTTTCGACCCGTTCCGCACATCAATGGAAAGCGCCTACATCTATGCTGGCGCCCCGTATCTAATCCGAACCGACAATTATTTCGTCCTCTGCTACCAATCGTCCGAGGGCGCTCTTGAACCGACAACGAAAAACTCCGTGATGGAGATGGCCGTGTGCCGCATAGATGAGATGAAGGGACATGAATTCCTCACGATGAGAGAGCGCATACGTCCTTTCGACATTGACCAGACACGCGACAACGGCCTATGGAACTCTCTCTGTGACCTCGGGAACGACACGATTCTCGCAGTCACGCAGCTCAGCGGCAACATATATATAAGGAAAGGAAAGATTGTCACGGAGTGAGCAAGGCATCATAAATATCCCTCTTCTTCGCGGGTGCCTGAAACTCTGTGGAGTTTGTGTCAGCTCTGGCACCTGCGGGAACGGGATTTCATAGGTAAAACGTGATGAAGACAAGGACCATCATAAAGACTCTCGTGGTGACGCTGCTGGCTGTAGCATTGCCGGAAACGTTGCGTGGAGAGGCGGGACACTATAAATTTACCCACCTGACCACCATGAACAGCGGCCTGTCCTACGACGGGGTGAACCGCATCATGCAGGATTCACGGGGTTTCATTTGGATTGGGACCTATCGTGGGCTTAACCGCTACGACGGGAGGCGTTTCGATGTATTCACGGCCACCGACCTCGGACTGACGACCGACTACATCAACTGTTTCGCCGAAGACCGTGACGGGAACATCTGGGTTGGCACCGACAACGGCGTGAGCTGCTACAACTATGTCCTCGATCGCTTTGAACCCCTAACCCGCGCAAGCGACAGTGGGGAAACCATCCGCAACAAGGTGACCTTCATAACCTCGGATGGCGACAGGCAGATATGGATGCTCGTGAACGATCAGGGTGTATTTGCTTATGACACGAAATATTCTCACCTTCACCACATAAGCTATGACAGTCTTGGAGTTTCCGGATTCAGAAAGATGCTCGTCTCCAGTCACAGTGGCGTATGGCTCTCCCGTTATCATTCCTCCCTCTACCATTCACCTTCCGGACTTCGGGACAGTGGCGTGATTGACCCTTTCCCGGACGGCGGTTGGTTCGACGGTGATGAAATCGAAGGCATATACGAGGGCGCTGACGGACAGGTCTATGTGGCGAGCACGCTTCGCGGAATCAGCGAGATAGACCCGGTGTCAGGCTCAATACGCGGTCTTTTCCGTCTGCCTGAGGGCACCGTTTTGCTTGACAGTTTCTTTGAGAGGCAGAGGTGGCTCTGGCTTACGACGACCGACGGCGTATGGAGATACGACCTCATGGGGACAGGCGTCCGTCGGATTGAAAGGGACGCGGCAGACCGATTCTCCCTTTCCGGGAACTATGTCACCTGCGCCTTCGTAGATGACGGCGGCGGCGTTTGGCTCGGCACCAAGGATTGCGGGGTCAACTGGTCCGGACTCGCACAGACTAACTTCCGCAAGCACTACACTGCTTCCGGCGCGTCGCTTGAAGGCTGCATCGTAAGCGGTTTTGCTGAAGAGTCCCCATCGAAAGTCTGGGTGACGACCGAACAGGCCGGACTACTTCTCTGGAATCCCGAGACCTCCGATGTGCAGCGCGTCTCAACGCCAGGCATTCCGACTATGGTCTTCTCTCCGTGCATTGATGGTAACTATTTATGGTTCGGCTCGTTGCATGGCCTCTACAGGCTGGACACCCGAACCTATACCCTGAAATCCTACGGCGTTCTCCGGAAAAAGAGCGGCCGCAACGATCACAAGGTTTATCTTGTGCACAAGACAAAAAACGGGGTCATTTACGCAGGGACTACACTCGGACTTTTTGAATATGATAGGAAAAATGACCGTTTCGAGGATACGGAGAAATTCGAAGGCGTGTTCACGACCTCGATGGACGAAGATGCTAAGGGAAACCTGTGGATTTCGTCTTTCGCGTCGGGAATATATCGCTGGAATCCTTCGAATAATGAAATCCTCCACCTTTCGTATGGTGATGGGCTTCCGAACAACAAAGTGTCGTCTGTTTATGTCGATGCGAACGGGCGTGTCTGGGCGATAGGGTTCAGTCACGGCGTTTCCGAATATATCCTAGAAACCGGAAAATTCGTCACCTACGATCGGGAACGCTTCCCGTCCCTCCCTTCGGACGTTTTCTTCCGTTGTGTCGAGGACCGCAGCGGCTGCCTCTGGTTCGCTTCCGACGCCGGCCTTGTCCAGTTCAACCCCGAAACCTCAGGATTGCGGCTCTACACCGAAATCGAGGGACTGCTCGACACCAAGCTCACCAACAGCGCCCTAAGGCTCTCCTCCGGTGAACTCTGCTTCGGCTCCAACAACGGATTCATAAGCTTTTCCCCCAAAAGGCTGCGCACCGGCGGGCATCCTGACATCATCATCTCGCGTCTTCATGTCGGCGACGCGGCCGTCACGACCGATGACAACCTCGACCTGTTGGATGACATAAGGCTCGATCATGACCAGAATTCCTTTGGCTTCGACTTTTCCGTTCCGGATATGTCCGCGGCATCTTCATCGTGGCTCCAGTGTCGTCTGAAGGGGTATGACTCGCAGTGGAGGGATATCTCTGTGTCGCGCTCAGCATTCTGGTACAGCGTCCCGGCGGGCACATACACCCTCGAACTCCGTTCGTCAATCTCATCGTCCGAATGGCATGAGGCTCATTTCCCTCTGAAAATCGTCATCCGCCCTCCGTTCTGGGCCTCCTCTTGGGGCATCACCCTGATTGTACTTATCGTGCTCCTGATTGTGGCCGCGGTTTTCCTCGCGGTGCGCCACAATGCCGAGCGCAAGAGCCGCCAGATGGAGATTGACTACCGTCGTTCGAAGGAGGAAGAGGTCTTCCGCGAAAAGATAAACACCGTCTCGCAGATTGTGGGACTGCCGAAGAAGGACCAGGACTTCCTTGCCGAGTTTGACGGCATTGTCCGGGAGAATCTTTCCAATGCATTGCTCTCCAATGAGATAATTGCGGAGAAGATGGCCGTAAGTCCTTCAACCCTTGTGCGCCGCATCCGTCGTCTGCTGGACACGTCTCCGAACAACTATGTCCGGAATCTCCGTCTTGTCGTGGCCGCCGAGATGCTGCGCGAGCCTCACGGCAACAATATTTCGGAGATATGCTATGCGGTGGGATTCTCGAATGTCTCCTATTTTGCAAAATGTTTTAGGGAAATGTACGGAAAGACACCGACTGTCTTTGCCGAGGAAATAAGGGGAAAGGAAAGCGCTCCGGCGGAAACATGATGCCAGTGGTGATGCAACTGATTTGAATCATAGGAATAGTAATGCAAATAACTGATAATCAAGAAGAATATGAGAAGTAAACTTTCATCTGCCTTTGCTGCGGTGATCCTTCATGCGGTCGCACTGGCCGCCGTTCTTTCGACAGTCTCCGGCTGTGAGAAGTCCGGGGACGGCTCTCTTCCGAAGCCCGAACCGGCTGTAGAAGAGAGTGTGAGTCTAAGCCTCGGCAGCGGGACAATTACGAAGACCATTCTTGGAGAGCCTGACGGTTCTTCCTATCCTGTCTATTGGTGTGAGGGCGACCGCATTGCCGTGAATGGAAAGCGCTCCGAACCTCTTCACGGAATTGGGGATAGGGTCACAGACGCAACATTCAGCGTGTCCGGAGTCAGCGCCCCTTATGGCGTGGTCTATCCGAGCTGGATTTGCGGGGCAATGGATGGAGAAACAGCCGAAATCACTCTCCAGACAGTTCAAAGGTGGACTTCAGGCTCTTTCAGCAACGGTTCAGCTGTGCTCTACGGGCGCTCGGACGCCAAAGACTTCACGCTCACCAATCTCTGTGGGGTGGTGAGAATTCCGGTGGATTTCGGGAAATATGAGATTGTCGACATCACGCTCACAAGCCTCGGAGAGCCGCTTGCAGGAAAGTTCAATCTGAACCTTGCGGACGGAAATTTGACTGCGGTTGATGCCGGGCAGAGCATCTCGCTTTCATTGCCGGAAGGCGGATTTGCCGCAGGCTCTGACGGCGATCCGGATTCTGATGCCGCATCTACTGTTGGGGATTCCAAGGCAGTTGAACTGAACTTCTGCGTGCCGGCAGGGGAATATGCCGAGGGTTTCAACCTTACGATTACCGAGAAATACGGACGCAAGATGGTTATCGAGATGCGCGAAAATACGGCAGTGACTTCAGGCGTCATAGTCGGCTGGACGGAGCAGACATTCGTGCCGAGCGGTGCGCTGATAATCACCGACCCTGAGTCGTGGAACACTTTCGCGGCCGCAGTGAACGCCGGGGACTATTCTCAGTGGAAAAATCCGGCAAGCGGTGAAATTTCCATCGTCGCTAACGTCACTTCCGCCGACGATCTCGTCCAGATTGAAAGCTGGGACGGCGTTCTGAACGGCGGAGGTTACACAATTACCCGCAATTCCATTTCAAAGCCGCTCATCAAGAGCATCACGGAGACAGGAGTCGTGAAGAATCTCAAACTTGGAGGACTGCGCACAAAACCGGGTGCCAATTCGAGCGCTGCTCTTGCGGCTACCAACCTCGGACTTGTTGAGAACTGCGAAAACAGAGCCGCTTTGAGTGTTACCGTCGATGCTGCCTTACATTTCTGCGGCCTTGTAGAGGCAAACGGGGGAGTGATGCGTGACTGCACCAATAGTGCAGACTTCGAGATAAACCTGCCGTTCTCTGCAAATCATGAATTTATGGGAGGTGGTCTCGCATTTCGCCCTGATGCAAAGGGGGCGGACGGCACAACCAGACTCGGAACATTCGAGGGCTGTCGCAACACCGGCAACATAACAGTGAAGAAAGAGGCCACGGCTGCTTCTGACCTTTACAAATGTGCTGTGGGAGGTATTCTGGCCTCCGCATACGGCGGTACGGCTGAATCATTTGTCACGCTGAAGAATTGTGCGAATGATGGTAACATCACTGTTTGGGAAAACACTTTCAAGAACGGTGGAGCGCAAGGAGCTTACTCAATCGGCGGTATTATCGGCCGGATTGCCCCTCTTTCAGGAAATACATCTTGCAGTTATGTTAATCCGGCTCCAGGTGCCGCAGTCGGGTTCTATGCTGAAATCATCGGCTGCTCCAACTCCGGGACAATCGATGTATGCAGTTCCATCGACAGCGGCGCTTCTTCTGGAATGTCCGGCGCGAGACAATGCTATGTCGGTGGAATTGCCGGCATCGTCGTAGGACTTTCTGCAAAGCCGGCCAAGATTGACGGCTGCACCAACACAGGCAGGATTCTCGCGGGCGGAACACTTAAGCCATGCTCGCTTGTCGGTGGAATACTCGGCGGAACGGCATTCTCCGAAATCTCCTCATGCACGAACAACGGCTCATTCGGCCTCACAGCCAACACCTTGGCAAAACCACAGGCGCAGATTGGTGCAGTCGGAGGCATCGTGGGTCACATCCTTAAAGTTACCCCTGTGCCGACAATAAAAGGCTGCACATCGACGGCTGTGCTTCCAAAGGAGGCGGTTGCCGGATGCTCCGGCGAGATTTACGCTACCGGAAACAAGCCTACCATCGAATGATTCCCTAAAGAATAACAGACGTTTTCAATGAAACAAGAATATATGAAAAGGATACTTATTCTGACTCTCCTCGTCCTTTCCACAGCCACTGCCGCCTTTGCCCAGAAAGTGACGGTCAGCGGAACGGTGAAGGACAGCGACGGCAATCCTCTGCCGGGAGTCTATGTGATTGATAAACAGGCCAAGGCTAAGGGCACTGCCACCGACGTTGACGGAAAGTACGAGCTCAGCGTCGCTTCCGAAGGCTTCATCGAGTTCAGTTGTCTCGGTTTCGAATCCCTGCTTGAACCGGTGAACGGACGCGCTAAGATTGATGTCGTGCTCAAATCTGAGGCCGCGAAACTTGACGACGTAGTGGTAATTGCTTATGGTACAGCGAAAAAGTCCGACCTCACGGGAGCCGTGGCCGTTGTCGACATGAAGTCGCTCAGCGATGTGCCGGCATCCTCCGTCAGCTCCGCGCTCCAAGGGCGTATTGCAGGAATGGACATGATGTCCTCCACCGGAGAACCCGGTGCCGAGGCTTCCATCCAGATTCGCGGAGCGAGGTCCATCAGCGCCGGGAACGCGCCTCTTATCGTCGTCGATGGCGTGATTGACGCAGTTTCCGACCTCAATGAAATCAACCCTTCGGACATCAAGAGCATATCCGTCCTCAAGGATGTCTCTTCCACATCGCTCTACGGATCACGCGGAGCGAACGGAGTCATACTCATAACCACGGAACGCGAGACCTCAAGGAATTTCACGGCATCACTCAAGGCTGCTGCCGGCGTTTCAAGGATTATGGGCTCGCTCGACTTGATGGATGCTTCCGAGTTCGCGACCTACTGCAATATGACGCACTACATCTCCGACTACATGAGCGGAAAGGAAACACCGTCGCGTAACTTCTACTTCTCAGATGAGGAAATAGCCGCAAAGGGCAAGGGCACGGATTGGATTGACGCACTCTCGCAGACCGGTGTGTATCAGGATTATACCTTCTCTGCGCAGGGTGGAACCAACATCACCCGCGCCTCCGCATCCTTCGGTTACCACAACGAGAGGGGAGTGGTCATAGGATCCGGGTTCAGACGCATCAGCGGAAGGGTAAGCGTGGAGACTCAGCCTCTAAAATGGCTCCGCGCCGGCGTTCGTCTCTACTACGCCGACCGCAGCACCGACAAGTCCAGCGCATCCATCACCGGAACCAGCAGTACGGCCGCCATCTATCTCAGCCCGCTTCTGGGAATCAATGACACATGGAACACCTTCGGCTCCGAATATGCCTCCGGAGGCTCGCCGTTCAACAACCCCTACATTTGCGCGAAACAGATCAGCAACGACGTCCGTCAAACCAACTTGAACCTGCTTCCGTGGGTGAGGCTCATATTCAACCGCTACGCCTCTTTCGTCAGTAAGTTCTCCTTCACGACTGACGGCTACAAGTCTCTGCGCTATGCTCCGTCGACACTTCCCGTCGCACAGCGTAACCTCACCGGAGGAACTGCTACGGCGATAAACCAAGACCGTCAGATTTTCCTCAGCGAGAACACCTTTACCTACGATCGCACCTTCTCGCGCCGTCACACCTTGAACCTTCTTGCGGGATTCACGGCCGAGCGCACAAACATCGACTACCGCTACTTCTACGGTGAGGGCTACATGGACGACAACGTCACCTACAAAAACCTCGGCGGATTGCTCGATGACCGCAATACCACCAATCGCAGCTACGAGAACATCAAGACCTCGATGTCCGTCCTTGCCCGCGTAAACTACGACTATCTCAAGAAATACTATGTCACTCTCACCATGCGTGCCGACGGAGCATCGAACTTCGCCGACAATCGCAAGTGGGGAATATTCCCTGCAGCCGCCCTCAGGTGGAACATCAGCCGTGAGGATTTCCTTGCCGGCGTGTCGTGGCTTGACGACCTTTCACTCAGAGCAAGCGTCGGACGCAGCGGAAACGATGCAATAGGCTCGTATATGTCCAAATCCACACTCACCTCGGACAAGGGAGTGTGGATGCTCGGAGACTATAGGCCGCTGGCATATTACGACACGCGCCTGAGCAACGGAAACCTCACGTGGGAGACGACGGACTCATATAACATAGGACTCAATTTCTCGGCGTTCGGCGAAAGGCTCAATCTCGAAGTCGATGCCTACGAATCGAGGACATCGGACCTTCTCCTCGCGATGAAGACGAACCAGAGCACTGGATATGACACATATTTCACGAATATGGGAAACACCCGCAACCGTGGAATCGAGGTTGCCCTGACCACCCGCAACATCGTCACGCGCAAGTTCTCGTGGAGCACGATGTTCACGATTTCGCACAACGACCAACTCGTTCTTGATGCCGGAGAGGACCGTCTCGTGCCGACATATTCCAACTTCCGCAACCTCACACAGCCTCTCTACGGCTACCGCGCCGGCTATCCCGTGAACTCCCTTTGGGGCTACCAGTACGCAGGTGTATGGCATAGTCAGGACGAGATTGACAGAAACAAGATTTCCAAGACTTATGTCAGCTCAGGCACGGAACAGCTCGGAATCTGTCGCTATGTGGATCAGAACAACGACGGGCTGCTTGACCAGAATGACCTTGTCTATCAGGGAAACGCCGATCCTGTGGTCTATGGCGGGCTTCAGAACACCTTCACTCTCGGTAATCTGTCCCTCAAGGTCTATGCAACCTACTCCTTCGGCGGAAAGATTTACAACATCAGCGAAATCCTCGCGGGGAGCGGCTCAAGGGCCTATAACAAGTACCGCTATATGCTTGATGCGTGGGATCCGGAACTGAATCCGGACTCCAACATTCCGCGTGCCGGCAAGGAGGACTACAATGCGAGTGATCGCATTATTTACGACGCTTCGTACATACGCCTCAAGGAGGTTTCGTTAAGCTACCGTTTCAACATCGCAAAGAAATGGTGCAAGAGCATCGTGGTGGGAGCGAGCGGCGAGAACCTGCTGCTGTGGAAGCGCTACAACGGCTTTGATCCGGATGTTTCCACCAGCGCGACCACACGACGGATTGACAACGGCGCCTTCCCGCGTCCGAGGACATTCGTGATTAACCTTCAGATGAACTTTTAGCCTCGGGAGGATATGGATATGAAAAAGATAATATATATTGCCTTGATATGCTTCGGTGCGGTCTCATGCTCACTGAAGGAAAAGATTACCTCCTACACCGAGGGTGACAAGTACTACCGCAGCGTAGAGCAGATAAAGACAGGACTGAATGCCTGCTACTCTCCACTTCGCCTGATTTACACGAATATGGGATTCTGGGAGATGTGCGAGTGCGACACAGACCTGATGTTCCTGAACGTCGACAACCAGATTGACGCAGTGTGTGACATCGCTCCGGCACGCCCAGGCGCGGCATCGCTCGTCTGGCAGAGGGGCTATCAGGGAGTTTCCCGCACCAACTCCATGGTATTTTACATAGGCAGGGCTGTGTCTGAAGGCTATGTCACCGCTGAGGAGGCCGCCCCGCTCTATGCCGAATGTGCCGTTCTCCGTTCGTTCTATTGGTATCTTCTGACCTCCACTTTCGGTGACGTGCCGTTTTACACAGAGCGCGTGACCGAGGACAATAGGGCTGCGATTGTGAGGCTCCCGAGAATGTCAGCTGCCGACACCCGCTCGTTCTGCATCTCAGAGCTTCGAGCAAATCTCCCGGCACTTGAGGCACGCAGGAGCTACGACTCCGGTACAGACTATCGTATGGGTCGCGCTCTCGGTCTCATGCTCGGAGGCCGTCTCTGCCTGTGGAACAAGGACTGGAACGGGGCAGTGGAGTTCTTCGGGCAGCTTGAGGGGATTTACGGAGAACTTTCGCAGTATCCTCTCACTGACGTGCCTTTCAGCGTAAAGTACAGTCGGGAGTCCATCTGGGAGGTCCCGAACACATACGAACCGAACGGACTCCAGATTGTGGGTACGCTCGCGAGCTGGACAACTCCACTTCGCGCCCAAAACATCGTGAGTGACGAGTTCGCGCAGGAGGAAATCATCTCCGACATCTATTACGGCATCGGCATTCCGGAACTCGGAGCGCACTCGCAGACCTACACCTCGGCGCGTCCTACTCCGTATCTGTGCCAGAATCTGCTTCCGTACGCCTCCTCTGACCTTCGTTCCGGCGAGTATTCCAACGGGGCGGACAAGGCCCGCGGCGGCTCCGGCAACCTTGCATGGCGTTGGTACGGCTATGACCCGGACGATGTCGGACGAGTCGGCGAGAAAGAAGTGATGTTCTTCGGTCTCCGAAGGGACGACGGCTCATGGAACAGGATGACCTCCGCGAGCACCCCGTGGCTCGGCAACAAGTTCTGGTGTCCGGACATGCGCAGCACACGCGATGCGAACAACTACAAGATTTTCCGCTATGCCGGGGCGGTTCTCGGCCTTGCCGAGTCGCAACTGATGCTCGGGAATACCTCTGAGGCTCTTAACTATCTGAATATGATCCGTAGCCGTGCCGGACTTCCGGACCTCACGCTCGCAGATGTGGGTGGCAGCACAGACCTGCTCATGGAGGAAATCCGCCGCGAGTGCGCCAAGGAACTTCTCGGCGAGTACAACCGTAAGTTCGACCTCGTTCGCTGGGGCATCTGGTATGAGCGCACCTCGCAGTACAACACCGGAGCTCTCATCAGCCAGAATGTCCGCCCGTGCAACCGCTACTGGCCTATTCCTGCCGATCAGGTTGCAGCCTCCGGAGGTATATTAACCAATGAAGAGTACGGAGAGTAATGAAAGGAGGTTGGAGACATCAGAGGGTGTTGGTCCACGCACACGTGGGGGACCGAAACGCGATAGCGTTTTGGTGGTTCCCTCTGATGTCTTCATCCTCCGTCAATACGCTATAAACTGATAAAATATTCAAAAATGAAAAAGATATTATACATATTCTTTCTTCTGTCACTCCTGGCAGCCTGCGGACGGCAGCCGGAATTCATTGAAGTGACGGAACTCGGATGCGCGGCTCCGGAAATCGTTGTCGATGCGGCCGAGGGCAGCGTGTCCTACGTCGTCATCGCATCCTCCGAAGTGACAGCCGAAATCATCGCCGGAGGCGACTGGGCATCCCTCTCCACCACTCGCTGGACAGGAGACAACGAGATTGAGGTAAGCTTCACCGCAAATCCCGAACGCGAGCGCAAGGCCGACATCCGTCTCACCTGCGGCAGACGCGAACTGTTCCTGAGCCTCATTCAGGGAGGAGCCGAGGACGCGACCTTCCATTTCACCGAGAGGAACGTCACCATTCCATTTGAAAACGGTGCTTATTCAGCCCGGTTCGAGACCGTCATTCCAGTCGAAAAAATCAGCGGCAGTGTCATCTATCCCGACGGCGGAGACTGGATTGAGGAACCCCTCTCCAAGCTCACTTCCGACCACACCTTCATCTATGCCGTCCGCGAAAACCTCGGCGACACTCCACGCACGGCCATCATCGAACTTACATCCACCGACAATGTCGGACGTGCTCCTACCGCACGGCTCTATGTCACTCAGGGTACACGTGGCGATGTCAAGACCATCCCACTCACTGTCGGCGGACTACGCTCCCTTTCGCTTGACGAGGCTGACCCTGACGGCAGCGACCTCGACGCCGACGGCATAATCCTGAAGCCATACGCCCTCACCGGCCGTGTCATCAGCGACAACTCTGAAGGCAACGCCGCTCCGAACGAGAATATGTCAGTAATCATTCAGGACCTCACTCTCGCCGGTAGGACAGTATATCTCCAGAGTGCGGAAGCAGGCGAATCATACGGAGTCAAACTCATTTTCGACTCGGAGGACGCACTTTCGCTCAAGAGATACGACCTCGCGACGGTTTCGCTCAAGGGCAGGAAACTCATCCATCACACGAATCCGGAACACTACACCATCACCGGTCTCAAGGCCTACGACATTGTTTCCGCCGCTTCCGGCAGCGAGACCGATGTCACACCCCGCACCAAGTCTGTCAAAGAACTCACAGACAGCGACATCAACACTCTCGTGACGCTCACCGGCTGCGAGATTCCGATTTCCAAGGGTGCGTTCGTCCCGATTGACAACACCCGCAGCAGCATAATCAACAAATACCCGATGCCGCTACTCGAGAAGGACGGCAGCACGATTTACCTCCTGACCAACACCACTGCCGCATGGGCGCGTGACGGACAGGGACTTCCGCAGGGCAGCGGAAACGTGAGCGGAATCATCGTGAACGAGACCTGCGACAACTTCGAATGGAACAGCACAGAGGCTGCAGCCGATACCCGTCTGGAGGACTATGTTACCGGACTTGGCGACATCGGCCGCTACCAGATTCGTCCGCAGAGTCGCAGCGACATAGCTCTTGACGAGGACGCCTTCACCGAAAAACTCTGTGAGTGGACCAGCTATGCCGATGTGCTTAACAAGCAGGGGCTGAGCTACTCGCGGCCGGCAGAATGGGAAATCTCCCCGAGCCAGGACTGGAGCTCTCTCGGACCTCTTTCCGGCACCGCCTCCGGAATCGTCCCTCAGTCTGACGCCCCCGCCTGGTTCGCCGCCAAATGGTTCTCAGGCAACCATGCGGACCCTAAGCTAGACGACTACTATTGGCAGATTGAGTTCTCCACTGCCGAGCTTACGGCAGCAAATGCCCCTCTTTCGGTGCAGGTTGCTGCATTCAACACGGTCGGTAATGATGTCGGCGCACCGCGCTATTGGTGGCTGAAATACTCGACCGACGGCGAAACCTGGCATACGCTCACCGCCGATTCCTACACCGGAGCTTTCGTTCAGCATACATCAGTCGGCACCGAATGGACCTACACCGTTCCCGACTATCCGAAGAACGGCTTCTACCGCCAGTACCACTGCCCGGGCGCGAAGAATATGTCATTCACCCTACCTGTCACAGCCGACCTTTTTGGCAAGGAAACGGTGTATATCCGTCTCATTCCGGCGAAGGACATTTCCGGCTACGACGGCGTGCTCCCGATTTCCTACGACGGGGCAACCATCCAGAATGTGAAGCGGGCGTGTCTCTCGTATGTGGCTGTGAGATATAATAGGTAGAAATGAATATCTTTTTGGTCCATATTCCTCCTCTCATCGGTCACATACACCCGGTATGCTCCCTCTTCGAGTAGAAATCTGACCTCAAAAATCTTATTCATTTCCCTTAAATAAATAAATGATAAAATATTAGAAATCAAATAATTGTGAAAATGAAAAACACTGAAACTAAGAAAATCCTCGGGGGGGGTATAGCTCCCCGGAGGTAAATATCATCTCCGCCCGTTTTGAACAGGGCTTCTGCCAGTCGCTGGATGGCTGCTCGACCAACGACCTTGTGGAAGCAGATGGAAACGATTATTTTAACTGGAATTAAAAGCCCACAGTTCAAACGAAGTATAACCGGGAACAGCTGCCCGAAACATTGAAGGGACGGCATTCCCAAAACAAGGAAAAGAAGATGAAAAAGATATTCTATACATTCATGGCAATGACAGCGGCTCTCTCAGTCGTCGGCTGCGCCAAAGAACTTGAGGAGTCCGCTCAGACCTCAGGCAATGCTCCTGAGGAAGAAAGCGGCTACATAGTCCTCGGAGCTTCCCTCCCGGATTCCGAAGACCCTGCAGGAGACACGAAGACAACGATTTCAAAAAATGAGGGCAAGTCAAGCTACTCCGTTTTCTGGGCAGAAGGTGACGCAATCTCTGTCAACGGCAAAACAAGCACGGCGATAAACATTGACCAGGCAAACAGGAAGAACGCTTCGTTCACACTGCCGGCGTCTGTCAAAGCACCATACTGCGCAGTTTATCCGGCTGGAGCGTATATCGGCTGTACGTACACTGCCGGAACCGATACATTGGACATAAAAGTTCCTTCAGAACAGAAATATGTAAAGGACGGGATAGATCCTAACTCTGCGATTATGCTCGCATATTCAAAAGACGGTAAAACTCTAGGATTCAGCCATGCGATGGCTTATCTCAAACTTGCTGTCAATACGGATGTCAAGAGTGTCCGTATTAATGGTAACAACAACGATGCTGTTAGCGGAACATATAAGTATTCCGTTTCAGATAAGGGAGACGTCGACTTCATGGCTCAGATGAATTCGCTTAATAAAGCAACAACGCCGAATACTTCAATTGTTTATTCTGCTGGAGATGATTCATTTGTTCCTGCTGGGGAATCCATGTTTATAGCAATTCCGGCAGTTCTGTATCAGAATGGTTTTACCCTTACCATAGTAAACAAGGATAATAAGTATCAGGTAGTAAAAAGCAATACAGACACTCCATTTGAGGCCGTTGGTGGAAAGGTTTACCCGACGACTGTAACTTTCAAAGAAAATGGAACTTATGTGGATGGAGGAATCTACACCGTTGAGGACTGGAATGCATTTGTTGCTGCTGTCAATTCCGGTGATTGGTCTGCATGGAAAAAAACCATTGACGGTAAAGAAGGCGTGCATCTTATGGCTGACATTTATTCTTCCACAAATCTGCCGAGGACAAATGACAAATATCTGGAAGGAGAGAAAAAGGGGAATACTTGTATGTGGGACGGCACCTTCTATGGTCATAATCATACGATTACGCATAACGGTTTTGAACCTCTGTTCCTGCATGTGGGTTCTGCTGGGGCGATTCAGGACTTGATTGTTGCCGGGACGAGAGAAACTAATGCAGTTAATGGATGGACAGGCTCCATTGCGTTGAACAATGCCGGTGTAATCCGCAACTGCGAGAACCGGATGAACATAATTCTCAGCGGAGCGAGCACGAATGCAGCAGGAATATGCCGTACTAATACGGGAACAATTGTGGGCTGTAAGAATACGGGAAATATTATAATATCTGACCCTACTGCGGCTGTGAATGTCGCCGGCATCACAATGACAAGTTCCGGAGCGCTTGTTAATTGCGTCAATGAGGGCGGTATAACGATTACCGGAGTCGACCAGGATTGTATTGTTGCTGGCGTCGTTCAATCAGTGTCGAGCGGCGCTGCCGATCAGGTCAATACATTGACAAATAGTGCGGCTATCACAATTGATGCGAAATTGACAGCAGCAAGAACTATTTATATGGGTGGCATAGCAGCAAATGCACAATATAATAGTGTCCCGACCCATTTTAATAAATGTTCAAATTCCGGTGCTCTCAAGATTACAAAGAGTGGGGCTTTCCACATGAAAGGCGGTGCTATAGGCGGTATTGTCGCCGCGATAACAGTGGGTGCGTCAGGAACACAGGGTGTTAACTTTACAAGTTTTGATAATTGCAATAATTCCGGCTCGATTACTTTTTATGAAAGTGAGAGAGGAGATTGTACAGCGGCAGGACAACACGGAGCGTATGCAATTGGAGGTATTTTAGGACGTTGTGTCGGATTGAATGCTGCTGGCTATTATAATGTTGCAACAGGATATTATACGGTGATTCGTGTCACGTGTAAGAATACAGGAACAATTGATGTTTGTACGGCAAATGGGCAGGCAGTTCTCGATGATACTTCCGGTGCTCGGCAAACTTATGTTGGAGCAATAGCTGGATTTGTTTCTGGTGGAACTGTAACTTCTGTAGTTCGTGGAAATTCGACAAATCAGCAGTGCACGATTAAAGTTGGTTCAGTTAGTGGTGGAATATGTGCCGGTGGTATTCTCGGCGGTGCTTACAAGGTCAATATCAATGACGGCTCAAATGCAAATGTGAACTTTACCGCTTCTGATAATTCCTTTATAGCACCGGAAAAAGTTGGTTATGTTGGTGCTGTCCTCGGTTGGGCTGCATCTACTGTCAACATAACAAAGACAGCGGCAACAGCGTCATTCGATTTCACCGATTCTCTCAAAGAAAGTAATTTCGCTTCCGGCTTTGCAGGTGTCAAAACAGGTGTAACTTTGACCGTTGCAGCCGATTGCACATATCAAGGAAACAAAGTAGTCGAAGCAAATGTTTACGGAGGAGGAACAAAGAAAATCAACTGATTATCACTAAAATAAATAATCGACAAAGACTATATGAAGAAATTCATCACAATTTCAGCTTTGGGACTGCTTGTGGCAACGGCCGTGAATGCCCAGAACCCTACAGACAGTCAGAATTCCACTGACAGAAAGGCGGCTCAGACTGCGGATGCGGCAGCGTCGGTGGCAACCTCCCCAGTCAAAGCCTGGGAGGGCAAGATAACGATGCCGACCTACCTTCTTGATCCGGCGGAGCAGTCACCAATCTTCGAGCGTGACTGGTCCTACCAGAGGGCGAAGCGTAGCGTCTATCCATATCCACTGAACGACAACATGACGCGCACGAAGAAGGACGTGACCTACGACTGCCTGTACATGGAGAATGAGTACGTGGAGCTGTGCATAGTGCCGGAGTTCGGCGGCCGGCTTCTGTACGCGGTGGACAAGACCAACGGCTACGACATCTTCTACCACAACCACGTTGTGAAGCCTGCGAACGTCGGAATGACCGGAGCGTGGATAAGCGGCGGCGTGGAATGGAACGTCTTCCACCATCACCGTCAGACGAGCCACGTTCCTTGCGACTGGCGGATAGTGGAGAACGCCGACGGGTCGAAGACTGTCTGGGTTGGAGAAACAGAATACCGTCACCGGATGCAGTGGGCAATAGGAGTGACCCTTCATCCGGGCAGGAGCTATATGGAAATCAGCGGCCGTCTGATGAACTCCACCCAGGACGACAACTCCATGCTCTACTGGTCCAACGTCAGCACCCATGTGGATGAAAACTATCAGATCTGCTTCCCTCAGAGCACTGAGTTCGTGACCTTCCACTGCAAGAACTGGTTCGCCCACTGGCCGATTACGCACGAGACCTTCAACGACATGGATTTCTACCGGGACGGCATCGACGCCAGCTGGTGGAAGAACCACTACATGAGCAACTCCATGTTCGCCCACGACCTGAAGGACGACTTCATCGCGGGCTACGACCACGGACGGAACGCGGGCACGATGCTGCACGCCAACCACAACATCAGCAAGGGCGGCAAGTTCTGGCTTTGGGGTCCGAACAGCGAGTGGGATACACGCATCCTCACCGACGACTCTGGTCACTACATCGAACTTATGTCCGGAGCATACTCCGACAACCAGCCGGACTACAACTGGAGCGCCCCTTATGAGACGAAGGAGTTCAGCCAGTACTGGTATGGAATCCGTGATATGGAAGGAGTGAAGGCCGGCAACCGCCTTGCGGCGGCGAACGTGGCGCTGAAGGAACCGGGCCGGGCTTTCCTCGCGGTGAACACCACCGAGCCGTGTCATGACCTCCGTCTCACTCTCCTCGGCGGCGGGAAGAAACTCGCCACGGAGAACATACTCGACATCGCCCCGGACAAACCGTACAGGACGACCGTCGGCATAGACAGGAAATACACGGAATCCGACCTCGCCATCGTCCTCACGGATGCTGCCGGGAAGGAAATCCTGCACTTCACCCCGGTTCGGCACGACCCGAACGCTCCTCTTCCGGAGATAGTGGAACGTCCGAAGAAACCGGAAGATATCGAGAACACCGAGGAGTGCTACCTCGTGGGTCTGCGTAACCTCCAGTTCCACAATCCGTTCGTCGATCCGACGGCCTACTTCAGGGAAGTGCTCCGGAGGGACCCGGGCGACACTCGTGCGAACACCCAGATGGGCGTGTGGTATAGGAAACGCGGCGAATACGACAAGGCCGCCCGGTATCTCCGCACGGCGATACGACGCCAGACCCACGACTACACCAGACCGAAAGACGCGGAGGCGATGTATAACCTCGGTCTCGTGCTGAAGGCTCAGGGCAAGACCCCGGCAGCGATGGACACGCTTTATAGGGCGACATGGAACTACACCTACAACTCCGGAGCGAACACCCAGCTCGCTCAGATGTACGCCCTGGAAGGCGACTGGCCGATGGCTCTCGACCGTCTGAATGAGGCAATCTCCTACAACGGCCGCAACTTCTCGGCGAGGGTCTTCAAGGGTTTGGTTTTGAAACAGCTTGACAGAAAGGAAGAGGCAGCAGAGTGCTTCAATGCCGTTCTTGCAGAGGATCCGATGAACGCCATGGCTCTCCACGAGACGATGAACGCCGAGGACTTCCGCCTTTTCATGCGCGAACAGCCGGAGTCCTACCTCGAACTCGCCATACTCTATTGGCACGACGGCTTCAGGGACACGGCGGTTGAACTGCTCAGAGACATAGACAGCAGGGTGGCATGGCCGACAGTGAAGATGTACATCGCCTACCTCACGGGCGAGGACAGCCTCTACAGGGAAGCTCTCGAAATGCCTGTGGGCTACTGCAATCCGTTCCGTCTTGAGACTGTCGATGTTCTCGCGAAGGCGAAGGCGGCGTGCCCGGAGTCCGAGCGTCCATACTACTACCTCGGCAATCTTCTGTACAACATCCAGCCGGACAATGCGATGTCTCAGTGGAGTCAGTGCGTTGCCATGAACCCGAAAGACGACCTCGCGTGGAGAAATCTCGGCTGGGCTAACTGGCTGCACACCAAGGACTACGCGGAGAGCGTAAGGTGCTATCGCAAGGCCATCGAGCTCAACCCGGATGCGGCCCTCTATCTTGAGGAATGTGACCAGGCGATGGAGGCGAACGGCACACCGGTACCGGAGCGCTACGAACTCCTCAAGTCTCACCACTCAACTTGCGTCAAGAGGTACTACCCGTTGAGCCAGGAGGTTGTGCTCGGGACATGGTGCGGCGACTACGACCGTGTGCTCGAACTTCTCGACAAGTGTTATTTCCCGACGCGCGAAGGCGTGGCTAACTTCCACGACAATTTCGTTGATGCCTGCGTGCTTGCCGGCAAGGAGAAACTCGGGAAGGGAGATGCTCAGTCTGCCATCGCGCTCTACAACAAGGCCTTCACCTACCCGGAGAACCATCAGGTGTTCCTTGTGGATGAGCGTGCGACCCACGACGCGCAGATAAACTACGAACTTGGCGTGGCGTACGAGAGCATGGGCGATGCGGAGAACGCGACCAAGTACTACGAACTTGCAGCAAACCAGGACTACAACCTCAAGGGCAGCAAGGACTTCCGCTACTGGACAGGTCTTGCTCTTGGGAAACTGGGCAGAAAGGCTGAAGCCAAAGCTCTCTTTACTCAGATGGTCGAGGACGGCAGGGCCGCAGTGGTGACGGAGTACCGGAGCTTCTACGGTGCCGAGGGCACAACGGCGAGCACGAC
>OQWM01000463.1_pt1 | contig 25678 bp, 20 predicted proteins | sample 1691531 | NCBI WGS metagenome assembly OQWM01 (sample SAMN03418257, study PRJEB22391) | human gut metagenome | biome: human-gut; feature: organic feature; material: feces | host: Homo sapiens | place: Tanzania | collected 2013-01
AGAGCGATATCCACGCCCGGAGTATCGGTCACGCGGCCGATGACTGTAGCCTTGTCACCATGGGATGCGAGAATGTCGATTGCCTTCCGGGCCTCAGACTCATCCATGGCGAGAACCATTCCGACACCCATGTTATAGATATTGAACATCTCACGATGCTCGATATTGCCATGCTTCTCCAGGAAACGGAAAATAGGAAGAATCTCCCATGTTCCCTCATCCACATGAATACCCTGTCCCTCCTGGAGGATACGAGGAATGTTCTCATCGAATCCGCCGCCGGTGATGTGGGCAACACCATGTACATCACAGTTCCTGATGACATCCAGAACCTGCTTTACATAAATTCTGGTAGGGGTCAATGCTACCTCGCCGAGAGGTTTGTCTCCCAATTCAGGATAAACCTTGTGAAGGTCAAGGGCAGCATCAGAGAAAATCTTGCGGACAAGACTGAAACCATTGGAATGGACACCGGAAGAAGCGATTCCCACGAGGACATCACCCACCTTAACCTTCGTTCCGTCAATGAGTTTGGACTTCTCGACAACTCCTGTAGTATATCCGGCGATATCATATTCACCGTCACTGTACATACCCGGCATCTCGGCAGTCTCACCTCCGATAAGCGCACATCCGGCCTGACGGCATCCCTCTGCGACACCGGAAACGATAGCCTCAATTTTGGCAGGAATATTCTTTCCGACAGCCACATAGTCGAGGAAGAAGAGAGGTTCCGCACCCTGGGCGAGAACATCATTGACACACATTGCGACAGCGTCAATGCCGATAGTGTCATGCTTGTCCATCGCGAATGCGAGTTTGAGCTTGGTTCCGACACCGTCAGTTCCGCTCACGAGAATAGGCTCCTTGATATTCAGAGCTGAGAGGTCAAACATTCCGCCGAATGCGCCAATGTTACCCATCACGCCCAGACGAGATGTCGAAGCCACATGTTTCTTGATACGTCTTACAACATCGTATCCGGCTTCAAGGCTTACGCCCGCTTTTTCATAATCTACTGCCATAGATGTAAATATTTTATGTTTTTATATTTTCTAAAATTTTCCGTCCTTGTTGGCTTCATCGAAACTTGCATAAAGAGACGTAGGATAATTGCCGTTGAAGCATGAAAGACAGAGGTCACTCCGCTTGCCGGCCTCGAAGAGGGCATCCTCGGAAAGGAAGGCCAATGTATCCGCCTCTATCGCCTGGCGGGCCTCATCCAAAGTCCTTCTGGCACAGAGCAGTTCATCATAAGTGGAGATGTCCACGCCATAGAAGCAAGGGAACTTGATCATAGGGCTGGCAATCCTCACATGAACCTCGGTCGCACCGGCCTCACGGAGCATCCTGACGATTCTTCTGGAAGTGGTACCGCGCACGATAGAGTCATCGATAAGCACGACTCTCTTTCCTGACACAATACTCTTCACAGGAGAAAGTTTCATCTTCACGCCCTTGTCCCTCATCGCCTGTGACGGCTGGATGAACGTCCTTCCGATATACTTGTTCTTGATGAGTCCCATCTCATACGGCAGACCGCTCGCCTCAGCATAACCCATTGCGGCACTGAGACTTGAATCAGGCACACCGACAACGATGTCAGCCTCGACCGGAGACTCCTTGAACAGCAGTTTTCCGGATTCCTTGCGGAAAGTATGTACGTTCATATTTTCAATGTCACTGTCCGGACGCGAGAAATAAATGTATTCCATCGCGCACATGGCGTGACGCTGATACTCGGAATAGCGGCGGCTCCTGACACCGTGATGGTCAATGGTAATAATCTCACCAGGTTCAATGTCCCTGATGAATTCAGCGCCGACGGTGCTGAACGCGCAGGTCTCGCTGCTGACCACATATCCGTCCCCGAGCTTGCCGAGAGACAATGGCCTGAGACCATATTTGTCACGGCAGGCATAAATCCTGTTCTGAGTCATGATGACAAAGGCGAAAGCGCCTTCAATCATGTTCAATGCCTCCATTATCGGATAGATACGAGGTTTCTTGCGCTCATGCGGATCCTTCTTTATCAGGTGCGCCAGGACTTCACTGTCGGAAGTGGACTGGAAAAGGCTTCCCCTGTCCTCCAGATAGCGCCTGAGCAGATCAGAGTTCACGATGTTTCCATTGTGTGCCAATGCGAAATCTCCTGAATTATGTCTGAACAGGAACGGCTGAACATTCTCGATTCCGCCGCCTCCGCTCGTAGAATAGCGGACATGTCCGATAGCCATATCTCCCTGAAGTTCAGAAAGATTGTCGTTATTGAACACCTCTGTGACAAGGCCCAGGCCCTTCACACGGCGCAACTGTCCTTCAGCATTGACAGTAACTATTCCGCAACCTTCCTGACCTCTGTGCTGGAGGGAATGGAGGCCGTAGTAAGTCACCTCGGCAGCATTCTGCACGCCCCATGCGCCGAACACGCCGCACTCCTCGTGCAGTCCGCGGAACGGCTCGCCTTCAAGGCCCATGCCGCCCATTATCTTATCTCTAATTTCCATATTCAGCCATTTAATTCAGCCTTAAGGCGTTCATATACAGTATTGTAGCCCTGACCGACCTTTCCGTTGTCGTGACGGAAACGGTCCTTGTCCAGTTTCATTCCGGTCTCAATGTCCCAGAAACGGGCGCTGTCAGGTGTGATGTCATCGGAAAGGATAATCGTTCCGTCAGGAAGCCTTCCGAACTCGATCTTGAAGTCCACAAGGGTTATGCCTATTTTACGGAAAACAGGTACGAGCACGTCATTGATTTTCCTCGTAAGCCTGTAGATTTCAGCGAGTTCAGCCTTATTGACGAGTCCCAGTGCGATGGCATGGCTGTCATTGATGAGAGGCTCGCCCAAATCCTCGGACTTGTAGCACAAGTCTATCACAGGCTCCTCAGGGACAACTCCTTCTTCCATTCCGAGGCGGTGCGCCATCGAGCCGGCAATCACGTTTCTCACAATGACTTCCATGGCGATGGAGTCCACACGTCTGCAAATCTGCTCGGTGTCCGAGATTCTTTCAATGAAATGAACAGGAACCCCCGAATCCGCCAGCACTTTGAAAATCATGCTGGAGATAGCATTGCAATACAGTCCCTTATCCTTGATAAGAGCCTTCTTTATCTTGTAATATGCCGTAATGGCGTCAGTATATTGGATGATGACCTTGTCAGGCTCATCAGTGGCATATACCTTTTTGGAAACGCCGTTATGGATCATTTGAGTCTTTTCCATTACTCTCCTCTGAAATATTTTACTGCATTGTCAAAGAGAGGCTGTTCAAGGTTTGCAGCAATGTTCTTGAACAGGTTGTTCTCGTAACGCTCCGAGTGGCCCATCTTTCCGAGAATCTGGCCATTCTTGCTTATGATGCCCTCGATTGCATAATATGAACCGTTAGGGTTGTTAGGAGAACGCATAGTGACATCCTCGTCGATAGGCTCGGCATACTGGAACGCCACCTGGCCATTCGCGAAGAGTTCCTTTGCAAGTTCCTCATTGACAACGAACTTGCCCTCTCCGTGGCTGACAGGAATACCATAGGTATCACCGATATTCATGCCTGCGAGCCAAGGTGAATTGACGCTTGCCACGCGGGTGAACGCAATCTGCGAGATATGTCTGTTGATATCGTTTCTGAACAATGTCGGAGAATCCTTGGTCACGCAGCCGAGATGTCCGTAAGGGAGAAGTCCCGACTTGACGAGGGCCTGGAATCCGTTGCAGATTCCGAGAATGAGACCGCCGCGTGCGATGAGAGCCTCGACAGCAGCCGCAATCTTCTCATTGTTAAGGACATTGGCAATGAACTTGCCGCTTCCGTCCGGTTCGTCGCCGGCAGAGAATCCGCCGCAGAACATGAGTATCTGGCACTCGTCAATGTTGCGCTTCATCTCATCGATGGAGTCGAACACATCCTGCTCGGTAAGATTGCGGAACACGCTCATCTTCACCTTCGCGCCTGCCTTGCGGAATGCCTTTGCGGTATCGTAATCGCAGTTTGTTCCAGGGAACACCGGCAGGTAAGCCACCGGCTCGGCTATCTTCTCGCCCTTGTATCTGAGATCCTGCTTCTTAGCCTTGAACGGCTTGACGCCTTCCATTCCCTTAGGCAGGAGACGCTTCATGTCAGGAGTGCTGGTAGCCGGATAAACCTTCTCGTAACGGTCAAATGCGCTTTCGACAAGAGCATCCATCGGGATATTCTTGCCATTGACACGAATATTTCCGTCAACGCCTGAAGTAACCACACCGAGCAACTGTGCATTTTCGAAGTCAATGTCAGATTCGGTCTCGATGATGATTGAACCATAGTTGTAATTGAAGAGGTCACCATCAGCGACATTGACATCCACTCCGAATGAATTTCCGAAGGACATCTTGCAGAGGCCTTCCGCAACGCCGCCGAAGCCGACAGCCCATGCAGAAACCGCATTGCCCTTTTCAATCTGCTCCTCGACGAATGCCCAGTTACGTTTAAGCTGCTCTACATCAGGCATATAGTTCTTGAGCGGAGTATGTTTTACAAGCCAAAGCTTGTTGCCTTCCCATTTCAGTTCAGGAGAAATGACCTTATTGGCATTGACAGTAGTCACACCGAATGAGATCAATGTCGGAGGTACATTGATGTGTTCGAAGGTGCCGCTCATTGAGTCTTTTCCGCCGATAGACGGCAGGCCGAGAGCGATCTGCATCTTCAGCGAACCGAGGAGCGCACTCATCGGCTTGCCCCAGACCTCAGGTTCGTGGGTCATTCTCTCGAAATATTCCTGGCATGAGAATCTCATCTTCTCGAAGTGTCCGCCGGCAGCAACGACTTTGGCACATGCCTCTATCATTGAATATGCTGCGCCGTGATATGGGCTCCACTTGGAAATCACAGGGTTGAAGCCGAAGGCCATCATGCTCGCAGTGTCGGTATAACCGTCAGTCGGGAGTTTCTGGACTGAGACCTGTGTTTCGGTAAGCTGAAGTTCTCCGCCATATGGCATGAGGACAGTTGAACGTCCGATGGTAGAGTCGAACATTTCTATCAATCCCTTCTGGCTCACCACGTTGGCATCGCTCAGGTTGTTCACGAGCTTTTCTTTGAGTGACTCGCCCTCGACTTTCCTTTCGAAAGGATTCTTCTCCTCTACCGCAGCGATTCTTGCCTTTGCATAATGCTTGGCACCTGCGCTGTCAATGAATTTTCTCTGGAGGTCTGCTACGACCTTTCCGTTATAGTACATTCTCATGCGCTCAGTGTCAGTAACATCCGCAACATGAGTAACTTCGATGTTCTCGCTGTGGCAATATTCCATGAACTCAGCCTCGTCCTTTGCCTCGACTACGACTGACATTCTCTCCTGAGACTCGCTGATGGCCAATTCGGTAGCATTGAGTCCATTATATTTTACAGGAACTCTGTCGAGATAGATGTCCAGACCATCGGTAAGCTCACCGATTGCGACACTCACGCCGCCGGCACCGAAGTCATTGGACTTCTTTATAAGCTTGGTCACTTCCGGACGGCGGAACAGTCTCTGGAGTTTTCTCTCCTCAGGAGCATTTCCCTTCTGGACCTCACTGCCGCATGTCTCAAGCGACTCCTCAGTGTGTTCCTTGGATGAACCGGTGGCGCCGCCGATACCGTCACGGCCAGTGCGGCCGCCGAGAAGAAGCACGACATCTCCAGGGGCCGGTGATTCGCGGCGTACCTTGTCGGCCTTAACGGCTCCTACGACAGCACCCACCTCGAGACGTTTTGCCGTATATCCTTCGTCATAGATTTCTCTCACGTGAGTTGTGGCAAGACCTATCTGGTTACCGTAGCTGGAATAGCCGTGGGCTGCCTTCTTGGTAATCACGCGCTGAGGCAGCTTACCCGGAAGTGTCTCTGCAACAGGCTTGTAGATATCGCCCGCTCCGGTAACACGCATTGCCTGGTAAACATATGAACGGCCTGAAAGAGGGTCACGGATAGCACCTCCGAGACAGGTTGCGGCACCTCCGAACGGCTCGATTTCAGTAGGATGGTTGTGGGTCTCATTCTTGAACATGAGAAGCCATTTCTCAAGTCTTCCGTCCACATCCACATCTACATAAATGCTGCACGCATTGTTCTCTTCGCTGACTTCCATGTCATCGAGCAGACCTGCCTTGCGGAGATATCTGCCTCCGATGGTAGCCATATCCATGAGGTTAAGGCCCTTGTTCTCACGGCCGAGCTCTTTTCTCATCTTGAGATAGAGATTCAGAGTTCCGTCAATGTCTTCCTTCATGAAAGACTCCTCTACCCCGATTTCCTCCAGTTCAGTGGTGAAGGTGGTGTGGCGGCAATGGTCACTCCAGTATGTATCGAGGATACGGAGCTCAGTCTCATTAGGTTCACGGCCTTCCTCAGTGAAGTATTTCACCACTTCGCGGAGGTCGTCGGCATTCATTGCCAGACCCATCTTGCGGCAGAACGGCTCGAGGTCAGCCTCGGTCATCCCGGTGAATCCCTCAAGTACCGGAACCGGCTTCACTGAAGCCATCTCTGTATCAGTCAGCTTGGTAAGGTCCTTCTCCCTGGACTCGACGGCATTGATGTAATAATGCCTGATTCTTGCGACTGTCTCTTCGTCAGTTTCTCCTGAAAGGATAATCAGTTTGGAACTCTTGATGTGCACATCTGCCTTAGGGTCAATAAGATGCACACAGTCAACAGCGGAAGCGGCCCTCTGGTCGAACTGTCCCGGGAGGAACTCGACTGCGATGTACTTGGTTCCCGTCAGGTCACACTCGTCGGTAACATTGTCAGTGACGATTTCTCCGAAGACGCTGTAGCGGCTCTTCTCGAGAAGTTCCGGCGTGAAGCCGAAGAGGTCATAGACATTCAGAAGTCTCAGTGATTTGAGGTCAAGCTGGAGATTCTCATTCAGCTCAGCCCTGAGGCTTGCGGCCTCAACCTGGAATTCAGGATATTTTTCAACAAAAATCCGGTAATTGTTTGCCATCGTTATATTTTGTTTGTCAATTTCCAATATTTTCAGCCCCGGACGGGCCTTCACCCGCGGGGCAATGTTTATTTCACGAACTTGTCAGCCCAGTCCTTTTCGAACTTTGTCAATGTCATCGGGACGTAGGTTATATGTGCCATCTTGCGTTTCGGACGGGATACCGTCTTTCCGTAAATGTGGACAAAGACACCTTTCCCCGCCTCGCCGCAATACGCGTTGTCGCGCTTGGCGGTGTTCGAGACGGCACCTGCCGAAGGATTCGTCCAATGCTCGGCATAGGCCCTGTCAATGATTTTCCACGTGGCCTCAAGGTCCTGTCCCAGAATGTTTTTCATTATCGTAGGACACAGAAGACGAGGCTGTGCCAATGTCTTTCCGAGGAGGAAGTTGCAGAGTTCATCGTATTGTGATGAGGAACATCCTTCGATGGTATAGTGTCCGCTGTTGTGCGGTCTCGGAGCCATTTCGTTGAATACGAAATCGTTGCCCTTGATAAACAGTTCTATCGCCAGAATGCCCTTGTAGTCACAGCCTTCCATAAAATGCTCACAGGCATTGACAATGCGGGAGCAAAGTTCTGTCGGCACCGGTTCTTCTCCGGTATAGAGGGTTTCGGCAGGGACGACGCAGAGGTCGAGGATTCCGCCTTTGTGGACGTTGCGGCCTATCGGGAAGTGGATTGTGTTCTTGCCGTCACGCACCATGATGACGCTGCATTCGTAGTCGAACGGTACGAAGGCTTCCAAGATGCATGGAACGTGGAGAAGTTCCGCTGCCTTTTCGATATCCTTGTCTTCTCTGATTACTGCCTGGCCGTGTCCGTCATATCCCATCCTTCTGGTTTTCAGGACACAAGGCATTCCGATTATCTTGACGGCATCACGGAGTTCGGCGTATCTGTCGGCATCGGTCATCGGTCGCCCACACCCGCATTGACCTTCACCGCAGCCGTCAGGCACTTCCGCGCAGTCTTCGTCAGCGGTGCACGCCGGCAGCGGGATATAGTCCGGAACCGGGAGGCCGTGGCGCTTCGCGTTGTTCTTCTCGCGCAGGCGGTCCTGGGAGTCGAAAAGCGGCGCAATTCCCTGAGGGATATTGTATTTGCCTTCCAGATGACGGAGAATGTCACCGGGTACGTTTTCGAATTCATAGGTGAGGACGTCCGTCATGTCGCCGAGTTTCTCCAGGGCGGCCAAATCGTCGTATTCAGCGATTATATGCCCGTCACATTCGGCGAATGCGGGAGCTTCAGAATCCGGGTCAAGTGCATAAACGGAAGCACCTTGGCGGTGAGCCGCCTCTGCGATCATAAGACCGAGTTGCCCACCTCCTATTATGCCGATTCTTTTAGTCATTTGTTAAGATTTTTGGATTCTTCTATCAGATTTCAGCGTTGAGTACAGAATCCGTCTGATCTTGTCGGAATTTCTCCAACTTGCGTGCGATGTCCTCGCTCTGAAGCGCAAGTATGGATGCGGCTATCAATGCTGCATTTTTGGCTCCGTTGATTGCGACCGTAGCGACCGGCACGCCGCCTGGCATCTGTACTATGGAAAGAAGAGAGTCGAGTCCGTTAAGAGCGCGTGATTTCACAGGGACTCCGATTACCGGTAGTGTAGTCATGGCTGCGACCATTCCCGGAAGGTGGGCTGCCCCGCCGGCTCCGGCTATAATGACGCTAATGCCTCTTTCTTTTGCAGTTTTGGCGTATTCGTACATAAGATCAGGTGTCCTATGTGCGCTCACGACCTTCTTCTCGAATGGGATTTCGAGTGTTTTTAGCATTTCTTCTGCGCCCGACATGACTTCGTAGTCACTTGTAGAGCCCATAATGATTCCGACTTTCATATATAAATAAAGAGTATATCTGTGTCTGCTGCAAAAGCGTCGCAAATATACTCTTTATTCGTGGCATAACCAAAAAGCCGGAGTGCAATATTTTTATAAAATCATTTTACCCCTAAGAGCCGCAGGCAGTCAAACTTGCGGGAACTTGAGGGGCACTTGAGGGGCACTCGCGTAACTTGATGGGGTCGGATTATTTTACAGGCTTGTTCGGGGATGACTTGAGTGCCTTCTTGATTGTCGGCAGGAGTGCCTTGGCATAATAAGTCACTCCAAGGTCAGTGAAATGGACTCCATCCACGGTACCTTCCTTCATTTCATCCAGAAGTTTGTCGCCGGAAACATAATATACGCGTTTCTCTCCTGTCTTGCGGAGCGTTTCATAGAACGCTTTCTGGGCATTGTTTCTTGCGATTATATCCTCGCGCTCAGCATGGTTCAGACGCATTGTCGGGCAAAGCGGATGCTCCACGATAATTACCGGCACGTCCGGATGCGCATCACGGATGATGCGGAAAAATTCCACACTGTGAGCCTCGATGCGGTCAGCCTTGCAGTTCGGAGCATTGTCCAGCACATAGAGAGCAGGTGTTTCCACTGATGCCATCAACTGGGCGATATCCAGGTCGAGGAGAGCGTTGCCGCTGAAGCCAAGATTGATAACCTCGATGTCGAGGGCTCTCTCTATCAATGATGTATTTACCATTCCAGGACGCGAAACGCAGCCTCCCTGGAGAATACTTGTGCCGTACATCACTATCGGGCACCCTCTTCTAGGGCTGTCAACCTGAGGCTTGTCAATGATACTGTTCTTGTCAACACCGATTTCAAGTGACGTAACGCCATCATACAGCGACAGATAAAGCATATATTCACGTTCCTTGCGGTCCATGTTCTTCACAAGTATGGACTCCGTGGTTTTCTGGCCTTTCGTCGGTCTGCCGACACCAGTAAAGTACCATTTGCCTTCGTCGAGAACATACAGGTCAAGGCCTCTGATTCCGGACGGCGCCATGTGGTTCATTTCCATTTCGAAAAGCGAGGTCCATCTGGCCTTGATAATCGGGGAATCAGTACGGAAACGCACGTAAATGCCGGCCGAGTGAAGTCCGTGACGCCAAAGATCCGGTCTTGTCGTCTTCTCGTAAGAGGCCGGAAGCCTGTCGTAAGGGGTCAATGTCTCCTGTGTGGCTTTTCCGCCGATCATAAATTCCGTGGCATCGTGGAATACGATTCCGTCTTTTTCCGGCTGTCCGGCTTTTGCAGCAAATGCAAAGGCCAGCATTGACGCAGCGGCGAATGCAACCGCCAAAATTCTTCTTTTCATCATGATTATATTAGTAAGCGTTAACAATAAGTTGGTAAAGATTTGTAAAGGATTTTCGAGGGTAAATTCCTTTTCGAAGAAGGAGTGTACTGGACGTACGCGACTGATGAGGCAGAAATTTAGACCGAAAAGACTCGCAAAGATTACCAAGTTATTTTTTAAGGATTACTTGGTAGTGTGTAATGTTAATCTCTTCTGTCATTGACAAAGTTCTTTACATCTTCCCATTTGTAGTAAACGCCTGATACCGGTTCGAGTCCCGCAATCGTGCGTTCTTCGTCGTTATATACGAATTTTACCAGAATATCCTGTGATTTTTTGCTTCTGTAGAATATTATCTGCAGGTTGGATGCAAGCGGGATGTTCATAGGGTCGTTCCACCTGGCCGGGATTTCGTCGAATGACACGACATCTCCTACGCCGCTGAGGTGCAGGTAGCTTGCGAGTGAAAGAAGCGGGTAGTCGTGTCCAAATTTCAAATCAGCGGCATAGCGGCCTGTGGACAGGGCTTCGTCAGCTTTTTTCACAATATCATTGACAAGAGGCTTTATGCTTTTCATCCTTTCTGCTCCGAATTCGACGGAATTGCATTGGCGTATATACAGTTCGCGGTTGTTGTAGTCCCACCATTTGTAGATTGCGTCTTCCGGCAGGTGCCTGTAAACGTTCGCGTCAATGCCGGAGGATCTGGCGATTCGTGCGACACCCCAGATTTTTTCCTGGAATTTGTCAATGTTGTCCACTATTTTTCTGGCGGCAACGGGGTCCGTGAACAGGTTTTTCATTACCTGAACGGTGTCGGCAGGCACTTTCTTAAGCGGTTCCAACATGATTCCGGAGGCTTTGTGGATGTGTTCCGACGGGTGGTCGCTGACATATTTCATTATCACGTCGTCGCTGTCTATCTCGAATTTCAGGCCAGGGCGGCGTCTTATAAGTTCTCCCGTGAAGTTTGCCATGCTCACCAGGCAACGGTGTACCGTGCTGGATTCCACGCGTATCAGTCCGCTTCCTTTCTTGAATACCTGCGGATAATTTTCGAACATCCTGTCGGCCAACTCCCTATGTTCCCATTCGCCGAGCCGTGTAAGGTGTCCGTCTGCGCCATGGTGCACTTCCGCCACAGTCCTGGTTTCGTTCAGCAGTTCTTTCCCTTCTTCTGTCAGTAGGCCTTCTTTCTCTGCTTTTTCCAGTATTTCAATGACATAGGTGTAGTTCCCAAGTCCCCAGTCTGTCCTGGATCCATGTCTTCCGTAATGGCTTATATACACCGGCTCGTATCCTTTCGGCGCCTGTGTCACCGGCATTGTCCTGAATTCGTAAGGATGCGTATTGACTCCGGCTCTGTCGTAGTCTTCGCGAATCATCTGCATCGGCTGCAATTGCAGCAGCACGGCAATCATCAATGGGAATGAAAACATAATTCTTCAGTGTTATTGGGTTCATGGTTCGGAGTTCATGGTTCGGGGCTCAGGGTCCGGGGCTCAGGGTCCGGGGTTCGAATCCCTCTCTCTCCGCAAATCTTTTCAAAGTTACAAAATTTTATTGTTTTTTCGGCCCGACCTCTTGTTTTTTCCAAAATAATGCGTACCTTTGCAATCCACTTCACCGAAAAGATGAAGCGGGCGAAATAAAATTCGACTTTGGAGAGATGGCAGAGTGGTCGAATGCGGCGGTCTTGAAAACCGTTGATCTTAACGGGTCCGGGGGTTCGAATCCCTCTCTCTCCGCATAAATCCGCTAACTTGTTAGATATTAACGAGTTAGCGGATTCCCCGTTAAAAAACGGGGCACAATCGGGGCAGCAACCTTTTTCCTTGTATGACGCGCTCGACGCGTTGTGCAAAGAAAAAAAAATGTCATTCTTCAAACCAACACCCTTTGTCGATTATGTACCGCCGACGCTCCACGAGAACAAGGAGTGGGTCGTGGTCTGGTATGTGAGGGACCCGGTCACCAGAAAGATGGTGAGATACCGGAAGAAGTTCAACAGAGTCAAGCAAACCACAAAGCGCCGTTCTTTGGCCAAGGCGTTCATCGGCCGCATAAACGAGCTCCTTGCGCTCGGATGGAATCCGGCCGTTTCCTCAATAGCGCCGAGGGCGACGGCGAGGATGGCCGATGCGCTCGACCTCTTCCTGAAAGTAAAGGAGAAAGAGTCGGAGGCTAACTCGATGAGGTCCTACAGATCCTATATCTCGACGCTGAAGGCATGGCTGCAGAAACACGGGATGCCGGAAGATGCCTATGTCTGCGCAATCACGAACGAGGTGGCAATGGAACTGATGGACGACATCGACGCACGGGAGGGCATCAGCCCGAGAACATACAACAACTATCTCCTGTTCTTCAGGCTGCTGTTCAACTGGATGATCGACCGCGAATATATCAGCGACAATCCTTTCGAGCGCATCAAGAGAAAACCGAAGAAGCTGACGAGGAAGAAAAGGAGGATCCTCTCGGACCACGAGCTGAACACACTCTTCGATTTCCTTGGAAGGAGAAATCCGAATTATCTGTGCATGGCGCTGCTGTGCTACTGCTGTTTCCTTCGCCCGAAGGAGATAGTCTCCCTGAGATGCTATGACATCGATCTAACGAAGCAGGTTGTCCATATACGTGGCGAGATCGCCAAGAATGACAACGACAGCTTCAGAACGATTCCCGATGTCCTGGTCCCGATATTGAGGGGGCTGGACCTGTCGAGCGGCAGCAACTACCTGTTCGGGGACGGAGGACCATATAAATTCGACCCCGGCAAGTCACCAGTATGCAGCAGGAAAATAGCCAAATACTGGGACGCGTATGTCCGTCCGGCGTGTGGCTTCGGCCAGGACGTGCAGTTCTACAGCCTGAAGGACTCGGGTGTGACGAAGATGCTCACGGAGAAGATACCTATCAATCTGGTCCAGAAACAGGCCGACCATTCAAGCGTGGCCATGACCGCCATATATGTCGGAGCGCTCCCTGAAGCCAACTCCGAACTGAAAAAGGTGAACATACTGCCCTTTGAAAAACCCACAAAATAAGAGTGCTTCAGAACTGATATACGCAAGAGGCTGTCATCTAGGCCCTTATCCAGTTCTGAAGCAGTTCTGTAAGTTCTGGAGCACAAATCACTTCAGAACTGTCACACATTCAGGTCGAACCTCACGTCCTCATCCCCTGCCAGCAGCGACCTCGTGCGATCCACGTTGTTGTCATATATGTGCACATTGCCGAGATTGAGCGTGATGGATTCCAGGGGCAGGTCTATCTGTCTGGACATAAGATAAAGATGATATATGTCTGCCGGGAGTCCGAGATTGGCGTCGGAACTTCTCTGGTACGCAGATATGACAAGACGGCCATCGTCTATCTGGAACTGAACGAGGCTGAGGCACGGTGCCTGATTGCTCTCGGCATCGGTGGAACCGAGGAACAGGACATAATTCTTTGAATTCCGTTTCTCCTTATTGATTTTGGCTATAAGACCAGGAAGTTTTTCCAGATAGGTCGGATATGAGTTCACGAGAATCGGGCCGCAGTAATCCCACCAACTGATGCCAGCTTCCCGATATCTCTCCGTCAGGCGCTCTCCGGAAGTGAACAGTTCCAGTTCTTTACGGAGTTTCTTCCTGGCGATGGAATGGCCTTCAAAAATGTCCAACAGGTCAGCCGGGGTAAGACTGAGCTGCTGGTTCAGCAGATAGTGAATCCGCCCCTTCTTGTTCTCCTGCTGCTTCCCTGTCAGAAGAACCTTGTCAAGCAGTTGATAATACTTGTTCATTGCTTTTTGATTTTGATGTTGATATAATTATTATCTTTGTGTCATCTCACCTGAATATAAAACAATAGCGATATGACACAGAAAGAGGCACAGCCCCGTCCTTGCGTCTATCGCTATTTGTATTTGGGTGAGATCTTATACAGATTTTGGATGGGGCTTTTTCATACCCCGGAAGCAATTATTTCTTTCTGAACAGTTCAATTCTAACACCGCAGCCTATATAAGGACTGACGGATCGTGACGGGCCGATACCTGACCAATAAGCGCCGGCATCAACATGGAAGCTGAATGGTCCTGATGTATATGCGGCATAAACCCCGGCCTTCAGATCGAGGCGTCCGGCATAGAGCCCGTCCCCAAAGACTCCATAAGCCCAGCCGGACAGAGGCTTGACAATCGTCTTTGTGATCTGTCTTTCCGGCACGGTAAGCCTTAGCCCCTCCAGCTGCGGCCGAGATCCGGTAACTGTAGCGACATACGATATCCCTGACACCTGCTCGACACCACGATATATGACAGAATCCTTATGTACCAGAATCGCCGAAGTATCTTCAGCACCTACTATAGACACTGCCGGGATGGATACGTGAGACTCAGTGTGGTGTTCTTCAATGCTTGCGTCCTGGACAGGCAAATCAATTGTCTTTGAGACATACGAAGTATCTGACCTCTCAGTGGAATTGCCGCGAATATACTTGGCAGTCGACCAGGAGCCAACCGCCAACCCGACAATGAAAGAGACACAGACAATCCCAATCAGGAGTTTACTGCCCGCTTTCATCCTTCAATTCCTGCTTGATTTTCAAGACTGCTGTCTTTGCGGCATACTCGATGCCAAGCAGGGCGCCGGCAAAGGTAAATGTCTCACCTGAACCGATGAGTACAGAATCGTGGATTTGTCCCTGTGGCGCAACTGCAAAGCCCATAAAGAGCAAAACAATCCCTGACAGGACCAAGATGACTGACAATATCACTTGAATCGTCAATTTCGTGGTTTTTTCTATTTTCATAACAAAAAAAGCTCTATGTAACTAACCGCGAAAGTAGTCACATAGAGCCTCAAAAGAAAGGACAAAAAATCCCTATTCCAGGATTCTGTCAGCTATCGACTTTGCCATATCCCGCCATTCACTCATCTGGCGGAACTCCTCTTCAATTGCCCCATTTTTCTGGCCGGAACCAATAACGAGAAGATAGTTGTTCTGAATCGCTTCCATCCTGTTCTGGTCATAACGGCATCTTACAATCGCCGATATGATATGGTCGCGGTCGAATTGCCCTGGTCCGATGGTGGCTGACTCGTATTCGAACGTTCCGTCTTCTCGTTCTACGACGTCGAAATTGATTATATGGCTTTTCTGACGGAATGAGTTGTAGGCGACCTCCAAAGCCTCCGGCCGCATATTCGCTGTTTTCTTCATCTCGTTTCTGTATTAAATAATTCTGTAACTTATATTGATTCTTAATCTTGGCCACATGCGCATTGGCAATATACCCGAATTTCCAAAAATGACGCAGCTTACTGATTCCACGGAGCCGAATCTTGAATGATGCAGAATGTACGAGGAATCCATAAAGGGAATTGACCGATGAAGACAAGTGCTCAAGTTCAATGAGGGAATCGACAGACGTACCCTTCTTCAGCATCTTGCCGCAATGTGCATCCAACTTATCTATCGCATTATAGAAGTTGCCTACTGTCCGATTCCCCGTGTATGTCCTTCCCGGCATAATGACACGCCCGACAAACTTGACGCCGTGCCGTGCCGGTTGGATATAGAACTTCCGTGGATGAACTTTCTGATGGAGTTGCGTTTTCAATTTCCAAATCAATTCCCGCCTGAACTCCAATATATCCTCCTTCGTCTTGGCGGCCACGAACATATCATCAACAAATCTGACATACACCATCCCGCGAGGATTGCAGAAAGATACTGCCCACTCGTCGATGAAGGACAGTATGAAATTGGCAAAGTTCTGCGACGTGATATTCCCTATGGCCAGTCCAATATGTTTCAGCGTATTCAAAAGGCTCTTCCACGGTTCAAGCTTGTTCCTGAGATTCTGGTCTCCACGAAACTTGCAATCATCCTGCGGGCAGTGCATCACCACCATCTTGACAAGCCAGACGAGCACTTGCATATTCGTCTCCGGATGCGCCTCTATAATCTTCTCCTTATTGGCATTTATGAAAGCCTCAAGGAGACTCCACGTGACATTCTTGTCGATAGTCATGAAGAAAGACCATATATCAATGGTGGAGACAAAGCCGTCTTCGGTATAGTTGTTCGTCATTGCAGCCGTATCCCTTGCGGCTCTTTCCGCAGCGGCCATCGTACCAAAGCCTACCCTGCAATTATACGTCACATCGCCAAGCTCATGATGCCTCTCCTCGAAGAGCGGATCCAGCCTGATACAAATCCAGTGCTGCACAATCCTGTCGCGGAAAGCGGCTGCAAATATCTCCCGAACCTTAGGATATGCGACATAGAAACAGATGCTGGTTCCAGGACTATAATCACGGAGTATTTCAACCTGTGCCGCAAGAATGACCAAATCAAATGTGGAGTCGAGCCTGTACATCGTACAGTCCACACTTGACTTTTTATGAAGACAGCAATCCTCAAAAGCCGTTATCCATCCAACAAGGACTTGTTCATCCAATGCCACGACCGCCCTGCAGACATTAGAATTATTCTTGTTTGTGTTGTTGCAATTGCCGGAGCCAAAGTTGACGATCCACTCGTTATTTGAATTGTACTCCGACGAAGAACCAAACCAGCTGGACGCCTTTGCGCGGATTGGTGAAATAACTAAGCCCAAAGGCCCAGTACCGCGCCCATTCAACAACAAGTCCCGTTCCATCATAATCGCAATCAATCAGGAACAGTTCCAGCCCCAAACACTGGCGCTTGCTGACCGCCCGGGGATTTGCTCCCATCGTTAGCCTTGCGCCATCTATTGACTTCAATCCCAATAAGCGTCATATCCTTCAGAAATGTCGCATATTGGTCTTTCGTGAGGAAAGGAGACTTCATATTCACTTCCTTCTGCATTTTGGCCCTCTCACGAAGCCCCGTGATGTGGCTATCAAGGTCTGCAAGGTACACCTCAAGGGTGCTGATGTGCTGAAGTAACTCCTGGCTTAATTTTGGTGACTTGAGGGCGAAAGAGGTCACAAGGAGAGCATTGTTAATGTCATCCAATATGGCCTTACCCTCGACTTGGAAAGACAAACTCTTTGGAAGCCGGTCCACAAGGGCCGACGCCCAAAGGCGAAGCTCTTCGAGCCTCCGGTATATTGAAGATTGCCTTGCCTTCATAAAATTTCCACATAAAAAATTGGCTTCGCCAAAGGTAAGTCTTTTCCGTTACAGGGCAAAAGCCCTGTAACAAAAAAAATAAAAAAATTAAAATGCCACGACCGCCCTGCAGACACCAGAATAATACTTGCCTGCGTAGGTGCAACGGCCGGAGCCAAAGTAGACGATCCACTCGTCACTGGAACCGTACTCCGACGAAGAACCAAACCAGCTGGCTCCAAAATCCTTCATAATACCGTCGGCAATAGCATTCTTGAATATGCCATGTTCCCCGCCTGCAACACCATTCATATAATACCAGGCAATACGTGCAAGTTCGCCTTCTGAAGGTAAAAACCAGTTATGGGATTTGAACTTGTCCGCAAGCACCTCGTTAGGTCGCAAAAGCGTCGGCTGCCAAGCATATACACGCGACGCCATAGGGTAATAGAACTGTTTGTACTTCGGTGCGCCGCCCTCTACAACAATCGCGTCAAGCAAAGAATCGAGGACTTGAAGTTCCGTCTTGTCCTGAGTGGCCGCAGGAACTTCATGGCCGGTCTCAAGCAGCACCCTATCGCGGTGATTGATCACCTCAAGCGTCTGGTACATACCCCAAGGCATCTTTTCCCCCTTCTTGTGGCCGAGCAGGTCTTTGGTAAGCTCAATCCAACCGATGAGGGAGCAAGCAGTATCAGCGGCCATTTTACGGAATCCGCCCTTGTCTCCCAATTCAGATTCATCCCTGTACGTAGCATCCGACAGATAACCGTCCTCCCCGCCTTCCTCATTGGCGACGAGGCCAGATGTGTAGATATTCTTCATCGGCGTATCATAGGCATCGTAGCCGCTTTCCAGTTCAATCCCGTCAATAGAGTAATCCGGATAATCCTTGTGCGAGAACAATCCCCACGGAACGGCCGGGAAGTTCTCCAACCCCACAGCCAAGCGATGTGTCGGATCTTCCGGATCAATGTAGAAACAGGTGCCGATACATGACTTCGTGCCGTCGAACTTATCCGAATAGGTTCCGTCATAGAACACATAATCTCCCACCCTTGCGGAACGGTCATACAGCCTCAAAATCTTAGTGGCCGTGACAACCTTCCCGTCAAGCAGTGCGATAGTACAGGTCAACGTGGCTTCAGGTCCAGAGCCATCCTCAAGCTCGGCTCCAACAGAAACAGCCTTGACAACACCATCCCCATCGATAAACGCATACGGGTTCTGGCTGAGATTCCACGAGATGCTTTTGAAATTGTTACCCAGAGCCGTGGAGATTCCTCCCTGAGTGGCCGGAGTGATCTTGTAGTCATACGAGCCAGCCTCAGCCAATGTATCAGGACCCGAAATCAATGAATTGACAATCTCGCGAAGCGGATATGTGATGAGGAGCCCATCAGCCCCGGTATCGACATTTCCCCACTTCCTCAGCATCATACGCTTCATCTCGAACGTTACTGCAGAAGTATTACCGACCACCGATATCTCACCGGACAGGCGGCAGTTGGTGATGTTGGTAATCCATTCCATCACTGACGGCTGCATATTCGGCCAGTTTATACCCTCAGCCTGAAGAATTGTCACCGGAGCACCTGCAGCAAAGCAACTATTTAGGAAGGCAAGCGAGTCGAATGTACCGTGGTTCTTCAGGAACTGCACTTGGCTGAGGAAAGAATACCCCTGCATTGTCAGAGTGGACAGGTTCCTGACATTCGCCAGACGGAGTTCGTTCAACCTGGAATTCAGATGGACAGTCTTCACTGTTTCAGATTCCGGAAGAACAACACTGACGACGCCCGAATCCCTCACATCGACAGTCTGGAGCCTGGTCTGCCCGGACAATGAGAGTTCTCCGGAAATCAGAGAGCATCCCTTGATGGACAACGTCCTTAAATTCGGAGCGGCCACCTGAAGGTTAGACGGACGGAACTGGGCAGACACGCCGTCCGCAGGCTCCGCGATGAATTCCGTCAAACGTTCTCCGGAGACAGTGAACGCATACGCCGGATTCACCGACAATGCAGACACATTGCCGATACTGCTCATATAGTTGATTCCTGAAAGTTTGCAGGACGTGTCACCCACGATAGTTCCGATATTGAAGGCATAGCCCTCATCCCCATACGGCTGGCCATTCTTATCGACAAGACGCCCTCCTGGTGCCAGACGGACGTGAGGATTCACCAGCGACTGACCGGTTGCTCCCGTCGGATACAGCCACTGATGCGTCTTGATCGTCAGAACCATCGGCGCGTCAGCCCCCTCTACAGTCTTCATCCCTCGGATGGACAGAGCCCCGGTCGTCGTGCCGGCATCGAATTCCCCATAGGCGGCGAATGATGAGAGATAGATCATCCTGCGCTTGATGTACTGACGCTCACTCTCCAACTGCGCGCCGATGCTCTGCGTGATAGGATTGATTCCTGAAGGAGAGACAAAATCACCCTTGGCCACGGCGAGCTGCGCCGCCTCATAACGGATGCGCGCGGTCTCATTGTAGGCCGTGGCAGGGAAATATTCCTGGATCCAGAAGAAGTATTTCTGAATACATCCTTCCGGGGTCTGCGGTATGAGATTGCCGTACTTGTCCTTCTGGCCGGAACCCACGAGGCCGGCCATTGTTGTCAGGACAGTCTTCATCATCTGCGGCAAAGCATCAGCATACGCCTTCTCGACGAGATCGTAGAAGACATTGTACTGACCCTCCCAGTATGTATTTCCTGCAGCGTCCGCATCCCTTTCTTCAAGCCAGTAAGGTTTAAGCTGCCAGCCGGTATTGTTCGTCTTGAAGATGGTGTCCAGGTCATCGGAATGAAGATGCAGCTTGTGCGTCTTCGGATCCAGGACATAGTACGTGTTCTTCGAGCGGTTATCTGTGCCGGCAAGAAGCTTGATGAACATCTGATAGAACTGAATCGACTTCACTGACCAGTAGTCCGCGACGCCCGCCTTCCACCTGGCAGCCCTTGCCGCGATGAATTCATCGTTCATCTCCGACCAGATGGCCGTATTGGCCACCGGAGTATCCTCCATCAGGTTCAATGTCTGCCACTGGCCGTCTTTCTTCTCCAAAGAAGCAGGAACCCATTCGAGGATATCATTGTTCGACTCGTCCTTCCCCTTGTAGTCAATCCTGAAGAGGTCGAACTGTCTGGCCCCGTCAGAACTCTTTGTCACCCAGTAGGCCATCTTCGTGTTGGCAGACTTGTCCGCCTTCAGATCCTCGACAGTACCGTCATAGAAATTGATGAGGCAGTTCCATCTGTAGTTCCAGTTCCAGGCCTTGCGGTAGAACTCCACGATATCATCATCCGGAACATCGGAAGTGCCGCCTGCCCCGTCATCCACCTCGTGGGTGCGGCCCATATCGAAGTCAATGTTGCCTTCACCGTTATACTCAAAGTATTCCTCATCGGCATTGTACTTCACGGATTCATCCCACGGCACACGGCAATCGGTGAGCGGGAAGTTGTTGTCAGAACCCTCCATCATGCACATATCCGGAAACACCTTCTTGTCATAGCCCCAAGTAGGTTTGTCCGCCTTGCCAGGGCCGAAAGTCATCAACCCCTGGAATACCGGCTGCGTATCATCCGGAGTCTGCACGAAGTACAGCAGTGGCCGCTCAATAATGGCCACCCTCGTGTCCTCAAACCCTTCCTCCTTATTGACGGACCAGTCCGTGACGATGCGTTTGAAGAGGTCATTGTACAGTTCGCAGGCACCTTGCTTGTGGCTCTGCATAGATGAAGCGTAATTGATTTTTCCGACAAGCTTCTTCGCCCAAGGGACCCCGTCCATAAGCTGGTATTTCTGGCCGTGGTCCACCCCGTTGAGATCCACGAACGAACCCTCGGCGCTCTTCCATTGGAATTGAGGATTCCATTCATAGTATTGCTTGGAAGTCGAACCCTGACCCTTCTGGTTCAAGCCGGTAAGATTGCCGGAATGAGCCTTGTCGATAGCCCCGGAATCATCACGCATCTGGACATACAGGCTGCCCTTCTTGTCCGCTTTCGTGTCGGCATTGTGGCCGGAAACATTGTAACCATACCATACGGCCACATTATACTTGGCCGCCGCCTTGGCGTATGAGATGGCACCATCCTGGAGAATATCGTTCTCTCTCTTGAATACCAGCTTTTCGGCTGCCGTAGGCAATACGCTGACACGGTTCTGCTGTATGTCCTGGGATGAAAGCGACTTCTGATATACACGGATGCCGTAGATGTCAATGTCTGCCCCATCCTGCCCTATCCGGATACCGAGCGAGGACGGATTGCCCGCCTCATCATTCTGCCAGAACTCATTCGAACGGTTATGGTCGAAAAGGAATTCCCTCTCGATGCCGCCGTTGACGAAAATCCTGACATAAGACACCTGCGTCTCGTTGGTTCCTGCAGCACCGAGGTTATAATAACAGTTTATGGCCAGATGGGTCCTCTTGCCCTCCGACCAGGCAAAATTCTGCTGTCCTTCGGTCCTCTGGGAACGCGTCATAAACACTCCCTCCAACGGCCGAAGCTCCAGACCGAGCGGAAGACCGTCAGCGGCAAGATATGAACAGATCTTCAGTATAGGGTCCTCCTCATTGGTCACGTTCCTGACAGAGAAGTCCAGTTCGATGGTGACAGATGCCTTCTGGTTGTTATACTTCTTTCCCGCATCGATGTACGCCTGAAACGCCTCGTAAGAGATATTCAGGCTCTGGCCGGCAAGAATCCTGAGGCAGCGCTGCCCGTCAGAATCCGTCACCCATCCGTCATTCACGAAACCGAACCCATTGAATGCCGCACCTACGGCAGCATTGCCCTGGGCGGAGTTCTGAATCGTGGCAGGGTTGTCCTCGGAATTGTTCCTCACCTTCGGGTTCATGAAGAAGTCCGCGCCTGATGTAGGTGCAAAATTCTCCTTGTTGTCCACCTGAATCGCGTACAGCTCAGATCCGATGGACGGGGTAAGCATGTCACGGCCATCAGAATCAACGCGCAAATATGCTGTGATGCTGTCTGAAGAATCCCCCTCGATTTCCACGGTGTTGTGCAGTTTGTACTGGACACCAGGTGTAGCCACAGTAGAATACCTCAAATATGCGGTATCGCCGGAATAATTGCCGACGGAGAAATCCAGCGGGATTGAAGCCCCGTCCGGAGTAAAGACCCCATACTCCAGGATATCGGTGGTGACATAGTTCGTCACCGTCTTGGCCACCTTCTGCAGGAGCAGGTAACTCTTCCCGTCATCCGGGTCCGCATTGACGAATATCTGCGACGTGACGTGCTCTGACTGTATGGAAGAATCCGCAACCGCTTCCAGCCAGGCCTCGATACTGTGGACGCCATGAACCGAAAGCACCTTGCACGGCTCGCCGGCAGAATCCTCAAGCGTATAATGGAACGGATTGGACGTACCTGTATAGCCCGCAATGGAGGAGTTGCTAAGAACAATCTCACGCGTCGCATCCGCCCCTGAAGATGTCTTTCCGGATATCTTCAGATGCAGGTCCTTCTCCACGGCGCCATACAGAACGTATGAAAGGATGGTCGAAGCCCCAGCTCCGCCATCGACAGCATTCTGCCAGTTGGATATGAAATCAAGCGCAAGACGGGTCTTGACCACCGACGCAAACGTCAGATACGATGACGACACGTTCATCTCGACATCCGTCACAACCATCCTGAGCTGCTGGTCCCCGTCAAGCAGGTAATCACTGACATCAATCTCCTGGTAAGCGCTCTCGTCCTCGAAAGGAGACGGTGTCATGGAGATTGAAGCCACATTGAGCCAGTCGCTGTCGGAAGCCGTCTTCCGCTGTATTACCAGAAGACCGTCGTGGCCGGAGTCCTCCGATATTCCGTTCTTGGTATATACGGAAGTGTACCTCAAATGTAATTTAACCGTACCGTCGGTGGATATGATGGCCGTGCGGCTGTCAGTAGTCTGAAGACGGACGGACGGCAGGTCGCTGTCCGAAAGGATAGTCATCTTGACAGTACCGTTGGCGTCAGGAACATATTCGACATTGTTCCTGATGATCTTCTTGATGCCACCCTGGTTCTCCTTGATGGCCTTCAGCAGAAGGTTGAACTCGTCGGCGGTCAACACCCCACTCTCATCGGTGCCGCCATTCTCGAATTTCTCGGTGATAGATGATAAATCTGTTGCCATAATTTATAATTGTTAAAAAGTAATGGGGAATGTGTACGGGAAGCCTGAAGACCCTTTATCATTGCCCTTCAGAATGAGTTTGTTGCCATTATATACGGCCGTGAGGTTCTTGTGAGCATAGTCACTATATATGGAGTACCACGTTCCAGGAACCACCTTCCGGTCGGCCCGCAACTTCAGATACTCTTCTTCGGTAAGCTGCTCCTCCTTCATCAGCCCCTCATAACGATCCTTGACATTGATAAGAAGATTCTCACCGATGTATATCGCCTCAAGTTCGAGGAACTGGGCGTCCGAATAGACACAATACCACACGTCAGGAAGCACCTTGCCGGAAGAAACGAGCTTCTTGTAACCGGCAGGGTTGACCTTGACGTGCGGCACGGCTTCGGACAGGATCTGGTCTATCTCAGGCCCTGTGAATTGACTCTGATATGTCGCTTTCATTGTCTGACGAAAAATATACGGCCGTCAGCCGTCAGCAGGAACAGGCCGTCGTTTGTTATGAAATTGGAAGTGAGGACTCCGCCGTCAAGGCTGATCTCCTCGATGTATCTGGCGCACACGGCAGTCTGCTCCGGGCACGCCAGAACCAGACACAAGCCAAGCAATACAGACGCGATGGCCATTATCTGACGATGCGGCACAGGAGACGGCTGCGGCTGGCGGCTCAGCAGACGGGCCTCCGCCCCCGTCGTAAGTACGGAGACGGAGACAGCGACCTGCCTGTATGGTATGACAGCCGACGCCCTCATAGCACGGTAACCTTTGTATCCGCCTTCACGACATCCTTCCGGAAGCCCCCTTCGAAGCCTTCATCCGGGATGTTGGCCGTGACGGTCATGATGACGTCACCCTTGCCGACCTTCGACGAGTTGAAACAGGCGACATACCTGGTATCGTCCCCGTCAACAATAGTGTAAAGGTCCTTCTTCGCCAGCGGGAGACTCCCGTTGGCCGTAGAGAAAACGACACTGAAATCAATGTCGGCCATAGTCTTTCCGACCGGGAGATTGCTCAGTATCACCTCAATCTTGATGTCACTGTCCATCAAGATCCCAAAGCGTGTAATCTTTTCCATATCAATCTTCTTCTGAATAACTGTAAGTAAATGAAAGGCTATGCTGGGAGGCATCATCCTCAATGACTATATCCGTGGACACGACGACAATCTGACGCCATACCCCACCGACAAGATGATACACCGCCGGAGAGGACAGGAGGCTGACCAGAGCCTCGGCCGAAGCCAATGTCATCCAGCCGGAATTCTGCACATACTTGCGCGTGACCTTGCACTGCGTCTGCTTGCGCAACCCGTTCTCCAGATGATTGCTGAAATCCATCTCGGGCGTGACTGTCCTGCGGCCGCCCATAGCTATGTTATCCCAGCCTCCGAGGCGGTTATAGAACAGATACTGCTCCATCGGACGGGATGTGATGTGATATACAGGAGATCGGAGGTCAGGAGCATTGTCCGTCGAGATCCGCACCCTGAAAGTGTCATCCCCGGCCAAATGCAATGCGGATATCGGCTTCAGCATGGCATACTGGCCAGTGCAGTCGCCGGAACCGAAAACGATGCTGTCCTTGATGTCTATCTTGCCTGACCTGGTCTCGATGAACGCCGACATGATGGCATCATCGTCCGGATAAGCGATCGGGAGAATGTAATCCTCAGGAACCGTCAACTCGTCCGCGTCGCTCATCCTCGACAGAGAATCCTCCGAAAACAGGTTCACGTCCGCATAGACATACTTGTCGGCGTCATCGTCGTCAGACCTCATCTTCAGGGAAACATAATTCGTCTGATTGGCCGGCACCTCTGACGGAAGCGACGGCACGAACAGATCCTTGATCAGCGGTTTGAGGTCAATGAGCAGCGTCCCGGAGAAATCCGGCCACAACTTCCCGACGAAAAGGCTCTTCTGCCGGAGCAGTTCATATATGCTCACCTCCGGACGGTTCTCCGGCTCGGTGTTAATCTCAAGCGGCGTCAACTTCGGAAGCCAGCTTATACCTGGATAACTTGTCTCTATCATATTACATTGTTATTGGCTGGCAGTCGGTCGGGTTCTCGATCTCCGGAAGAATCCAGAGCTTTGCTTCCCCGAAAGCGATGCCGTGATCTGAAATACTATATTTGAGCGACTTGACGAGCGCACGGACACCCCTGTAAAGAACAGGACGGCAGACATTCAAGTCCTGAAGGACCTTGACGGGAAGATTCAGCGTCACCGACACCTCCGGAGCACCGTTGAGCAGAAGCGTGTTGTATTTCCGCCAGAA
>OQWM01000466.1_pt1 | contig 25582 bp, 18 predicted proteins | sample 1691531 | NCBI WGS metagenome assembly OQWM01 (sample SAMN03418257, study PRJEB22391) | human gut metagenome | biome: human-gut; feature: organic feature; material: feces | host: Homo sapiens | place: Tanzania | collected 2013-01
GTGCCTTTTGTAAAGTACTTCGTCCAAAAACTGTAAATCCTGAATATATAAAACATTATTTCTTTTCACCATCTTACCGTACTGAAATATCAAGATTGTCTGAAGGTGCAAATATTAACAATATAAAAGCAGCGGATTTAGATAATTTAAAAATATCATTACCTTCTGAAAGTATTCAGAATAAAATAGCAAAACGATTAGATAAATGCGTTAAAATAATTAACAATCAAAAAAAAGCACTTGAAAAATATGATATATTAATCAAATCCCGATTTATCGAGATGTTTGGTGATCCAAAAATCAATTCATTAAAATTACCAACGAAAAAGTTTATTGAAATCGTAAAATTACAAAGGGGATTTGATTTACCAGTACAAAAAAGAACTCAAAATGATTCTTATGATGTTTATGGTTCAAGTGGACCTTTGGACAAACATGGTTCTTTTAAGATAAAAGCACCAGGAATAGTAACTGGGCGTTCAGGAACGTTAGGTAATGTTTATTATGTTTTGGAAGATTACTGGCCATTAAATACAACTCTTTTTTCTGCTGATATTCACAACAATAATGTAGTCTATTTAAAATATTTATTGGAATTGTATGATTTATCACGATTCTCTGAAGGAGCGGGAGTTCCAACATTAAACCGAAATATTGTTCATGAAAAAGAAATTATAGATGTTTCATTGGAACTTCAGCAACAATTCGCCGCTTTCGTCCAGCAAATCGACAAATCAAAATTTGAAATAGCAAATAGCCTAAAAAGGTTGTATAATAAAGGGATGTTATCTTAAAAAAAGGGAAACAGTTTATGGCGAACTTTGATTTCTTAACTTATGATACGAACTATTCCGCCTTTAGCCAGATGGCTATTCAGGCAGAACTTCAATATAACAAAAATACTGTGTTTTCAGCTTTTGCAGCAAGAAAATCGCTGGAGCAGGCTGTAAAATGGATGTATTCAGTTGATCCTGACCTACATAAACCTTATGACGATTCTATTCAAGTTCTTGTTCATGAATCAAGTTTTGTAAATGCTGTTCCCTCTAATATTCGCCATGACATTCAACTGGTAATTAAAGTTGGTAATAGCGGCGTACATGATACTCTTTCTGTAGAAAAGAAATATGTTCTTCTTTCTCTTAAGGCTCTTTTTAATTTTTTGAACTGGCTAGATTACACTTATGGAGCCGATTATAAACAACGGACTTTTAGTGAAGATGCAATTCCAAAAAACAAAGTTGTTGTTGCAGTAAAAAAGCCTTCTCAAGATGAGCTTCAGAAATACAAAGACGAAATCGATTCAAAAGATAATACAATAGAAGAATTGAAAAAGCAGCTTGCCCAAGCACTTGCCTCAATTCAAAATAATAAGGTCCACCCTTCTAATAAACCAGACCTGAAAGTTGAAGATTTAAGTGAATTCCAGACTCGAAAGATGTTCATTGACGAAGATCTTAAAACTCTTGGCTGGAGAATTGATCAGGTTCAGGTTGTCGAAGAATATAAAGTTGATGATATGGAAGGTATACCTGGCAAAACAGGTTATATAGACTATGTTTTGTTTGGAAAAGATGGGGCTCCACTTGCTGTTGTTGAAGCAAAGAAAACTACAAAAGATCCGAATGTAGGTAAACAGCAGGCTGTCTTATATGCAGATTGTCTTGAACGAAAGTTTAATCGACGTCCATTTATCTTCTATACTAATGGCTTTGAAACCTTCTTTTGGGATGACAGTCAGTATGCACCTCGTTCTGTAAGCATGATCTTTGCAATGGCTGATTTACAGAAACTTATGGACCGCCGTAATCTTCTTTGTGATTTGAACAGTGTAAAAATCAATACAGAAATTTCTGGCCGTCCATATCAGATGAAGGCTATCCGCTCAATCTGTGCTGAGATGGAAAAGAAAATCCGTAAGCTTCTGCTTGTTATGGCAACTGGAACCGGAAAGACTAGAACTGCAATCAGTATTGTAGATGTATTGAGTCGAGCTCATTATGTTTCAAATGTGCTGTTCCTTGCAGATCGAATTCAGCTTGTTGAACAGGCATATGACGCTTTCCGTGAAAATTGCCCGGATGTAACTGTATGCAATCTGCTTGATGCAAAAGACAAAGCTGAAAACAAGGGTGCACGAATTGTATTCAGTACATATCCAACCATCTTAAATGCTATTGATACAGAGAAAAATAAAGACGGCAACCGTACTTTTACTCCGGCTCATTTTGATTTGATTATAATTGATGAAGCACATCGTTCCATATTTAAGAAATACCGGGCTATCTTTGAATATTTCGATGCATATCTTGTAGGACTCACAGCTACACCTCGCCGCGATGTTGATAAATCAACTTTTGAATTCTTTGAACTTCAGGATGACGTTCCAACTGATGTTTATGAATATGAAACTGCCGTTGCAGCTAATTATCTGGTTCCGTATCATACAATCGAAAAAACGTCTACATTCCTTGATGAAGGAATCAATAAAGATAATCTTAGCGAAGAAGATTTGGAGAAGGTCCGCCGACAGGAAGAAGAAAGCGAAGAACCTTTTGAGGAGATTCCTCCAAAGGCAATTAACGAATATGTATTCAATGAAGATACAACCCGCCAGGTTCTTGAAGACTTAATGACAAAAGGAATTAAAACTGGTGGCGGTGATAAACTTGGTAAGACAATCATCTTTGCTTACAACAAAAATCATGCTCAGCATATAGTAGACACCTTTAATAAATACTGGCCACAGTACAAAGGCAAAATGTGTCAACGAATTGTATGCGATGATTCAAAAGTAAAATCAACAATCAAGGAATTCAAAAAGACTGATTCACAGCTCCAGATTGCAGTTAGTGTTGATATGCTTGATACCGGCGTTGATATTCCAGAAGTTGTAAATCTTGTTTTCTATAAAAAGATTCGAAGTAAAATTAAGTTCTGGCAGATGATTGGCCGTGGAACCCGCCTTGCTCCAAATCTCGTCTGCACTGATGAAACTGGTTCTTATGTTGGTAAGAAATATTTCTATATTTTTGATTACCTTAGAAACTTTGAATTCTTCCGTGAGGAAAAAAACGGCATCGAAGGTGCTTCTGGAAAATCTGTAAGCGAAAGAATTTTTGCTCACAAGTGTTCTGTAATAAAACTGTTGCAAGATTCGGCATGGGCAGATCAGAAATTCCTGGATTACCGTAACCAGCTTGTAAGCGAAGTTCATGCACAAGTTTCTGCTTTAAACACAAAGCTTACGCCAGTTCATCTTGTACTAAAGCAAGTTTTGAAATTTCAGAATGAAAAAAGCTTTGAATGTCTTACCGATGAAGATGTTATGAATCTTACAAAACATATTGCTCCACTTGTTTTCAATGGAGAAATGGATCAGTATGCAAAAGGCTTTGATAATTTCTGTTACGGAATAATGGAATTACAGTTGTCAGAGCAGCCTATAAATCTTTACCGCTCAAAGATTAAAGCTGTTGCTGAGAAGCTTTTAAAGAAGACATCCATTAAAGTGGTTCGAGATAATCTTCCGAGATTACAGCTCTTATCTGTAAATTCATATTATGATAGCTTGAATGTTCTTGATTATGAAGAAATCCGCAAGGAAATAAGAGAACTTGCACAGTTTACTGTTGAAAATGGACACGAACCTCTTTTTATAGATTTTGATGATAAAGTAAAAACTGTTGATGTGCCGAGCGGAACTGCAAATCCAACTTCTGCAGACAACTTTGAAGAATATAAAAAGAAAGTGGATGCTTATCTTTCTGAGCATATGAAGGATGAAGCAATTAATAAGCTTCGAACAAATCAGCCTCTTACAAAAAATGATTTTGACAATCTAAACCATATCTTTAAGGAAGAACTTGGAAATGAAAAGATGTTCGATCAACTCTCTGAGGGAAAATCTCTAGGAGTTTTCATCCGCTGGGCTACAAAGATGGATAAGGATTCTATCAATGATTACTTTGCAGAATTCATTAATGATGCAAACATGAACAGCATGCAGATTGAATTTGTTCAACGTCTGATAAATATTATCGTTGAACAGGGCGAAATCAACATGGATGCGCTCATGAAAGGCCGAGCTCCATTCGATCGTCCGAAGTTCTTTATGCTTTTTGGAAAAGAAGCTCAGAACAGGATTTTTGATGTTGTACGGAATATCAATATGAATGCTCGGGATGTGGCATAATTTAGCCTGAGAATATTATAAATACTGACTTAACTCATCAAATAAAGGTCGAAAATTTGAATAGTCAATGCTATCCTGCTTTTTTTATGATATTAGTTGCAAAAACCTGTTTACCAAAATAATGCTCTGGATCATGTATTTCATCAGGTACGTTGTAATCCAGCGACTGATGAATCCTCGCCATATTGTAGAAATTGAAGTAGGCTATAATGCGTTTGCCCTGATTTTGCAGAAAATCCGTCGCATTTTCACAAGTCTTGCCAAGCATTTTCCGCGCTGATATTATAGGCACATGGCAGAGCGGAACAAGAGAATGAAATCTGTAATCCTTTCACTAAAAGAATCCGGGGAAAACAACAGGCTTGTAAAAGTAATTTCTGCGGAAAACGGAATTTTCAACGCAATGCTCTACGGAGGACCTAAAAGCCGCCTAAAATCCCTTGTCCAGCCGTTTTATTCAGGAATTCTCTATATATACAGCGACGAATCCCGCAATTCAATAAAAATAACCGACTTTGACGCGCAAAACTGCCACCTTTCGTTCAGGACAAGCCTTTTAAAATCCTGGGCGGCATCATTTGCCTGCGAGCTTGTGCTAAAGACAAAGTGCGCTGGAGAAACGGAAAAAGCCTTTGTCCTTCTGTGCGCCTTTCTTGACGGAATAGACAGCGTGGATGAAAACGAAGCCCGGCTTGGAATTCTGCGCTTTGTCTGGAGATACCTTGGACTTTTGGGGCTTCAGCCTGAACCAAGAACCTGCTGCGGCTGCGGCTCTTCACTTTTAAGCCATGAGCATAACGCCTCTTATATAGAAAGGCAAAACGGATTTGTCTGCGCCGACTGCATTTCTTTCGCCCCGGAAAACAGAACACAAGGAAACTTTAGAATCGATCTTGACTCGCTCACCTACCTTACCGCAATAAACGAGCTTCCGCCCGGACAAGTAAGAAAACTGCTTGTTCCCTCGGAATCCGTATACAACATGAAGCGGCTTTTGTACAGCATGATAGAAAAGGCCTGCGGAATGCAGCTTGAAACCTTAAAAAGCGGAATCGGAATACTGTAGCGCAAACTGTCATTCCCAGTGCGAATTCAGGAATCCATGTACATAGATTGCCATGTCAAACGCGGCAATGACAAGGCAACAAGCCGTTCAGCCTGCTTACTCAATCACTTCTATTTCATCAGTTGTGTTTGCAACTGGATATGAGCCTTCGCCGTTTTTCTTTACAAACGAAACCGTATAGACACCTTTTTCCATGTCCTGCGGCAGGATTGCGTCGATTGTCCTTTGAGTGCGCCTTATAAAGCTTGTGATTCTGACGGCTTTTTTCCTGTCGCCTTTCAATGCAAGGAACACGCCCTGCTTTTCATCCTCAAAGTCAAAGCCAAGGTTCTTTCCGTAGATTCTAAAGCACATTCCAGCCTTTACAACGCGCTCACCAGAATAAGAAGCATCCTTAGTGATTGAAAAGACCTGGAAAATCGAAGGATCCATTTCCGCCACGGACAACTTTGTCTTGTAGAACACTTTTTCCACCGCCTTAGCCTCGAATTTCTTGTTGACCAAAGCCTTGAGGACAAACCTGTTGTCGCCCCTCTTATTATAAAACTTCTCTGAAATGGATTCGGCAGTTCCGTGAGCCGCAAGCTGCAAGTCCACCCAGGGAAGCCGCACCTTGCACCCTTCCTGAAGAAGCCGCTCCACAACCGCATCCAGAACAGAAAGAGCCGCGCGGGTGTCCGCCTCGGTAAGAGTGGAATTATACCTGACCATTTCCTTTACGATTTCCTCAATTCCTGCGTCTGTGTCCGATGTGCTTAGAAAGCAGAACCCGGTCTTGCCGTGTCCTGTGTTGTTAGCTACTGTCTTTACGCTGATCATAGTGCCTCCGCTCTCTTACATACTGCCTGCAATGACATTCTCCACTGCTTGTGAAACCGTGAAATTAAGTTTATTACAATATAATATTAAGTTAAAAACACTCAGAAATCAAGTTAAAACAATCCTAAAATCAACTTAATTTCATTTTGATTTTAACTTGATTTTATTTCGATTTTAAGTTAATTTCGTTTTAATTTTAACTTGATTTCATTTTGTTTTTAACTTGATTTTACTTTCATCTTAACTTAATTTCATAGACGCCCAAGTAGTTGTGCAGAGGCAGGGCAAATGACTTTTTTTTCTTTTTTGGATATAATAATATTTGCAAACAACACTTAACAGCGGAGGTCAAAATGCGTGCGGCGGACATAATCATTAAAAAGCGTGGAACTGGAAACCAAAAAGGACAGGAGCTTTCGCAAGAGGAAATAGAATTTCTTGTAAACGGCTATGTTGACGGTTCAATTCCTGATTACCAGATGTCGGCTTTTCTTATGGCCGTTTATTTCAGCGGAATGACATTCGGGGAGACAGGAATTTTAACAGGCTGCATGCTCAGGTCCGGCGACACAATCGACCTTGAAAAACTCAAGGGGCTTAAAGGGCCTTTTGTGGACAAGCATTCCACTGGCGGCGTGGGAGATAAAATCAGCCTACCGCTTGCTCCTATAGTGGCGTCTCTTGGCGTAAAAATCCCCATGATGAGCGGCAGAGGCCTTGGGCACACAGGCGGAACTTTGGACAAGCTTGAGTCAATAGAAGGCTACAACGTAAATCTTAACGAGGAGCAGTTCGCTTCGATTATTGAAAAAACAGGCTTTGCCATGATGGGACAGACAGAAAAGATTGTTCCGGCTGACAAGAAAATGTACGCTCTTCGGGATGTTACAGGAACTGTTGAAAGTGTTCCGCTTATTACGGCAAGCATTCTTTCAAAAAAAGTCGCGGAAGGAAGCGATGCCCTTGTTTTTGATGTAAAATGCGGAAAAGGCGCGTTTATGAAAAGCGAGTCGGATGCAGAGCGGCTTGCGTCGTTCCTTGTAAAGACAGCCCAGGCAATGGGAAAAAGCTCATGCGCGCTTCTAACCAGAATGGACTCTCCCCTTGGATTCAAAGTGGGAAACTATCTTGAAATAGAAGAAACTCTTGAGTGCCTGCAAGGAAAAGGCCCTGCCGACGTAATGGAGCTTACTTACGCGCTTGCCTCAAGAATGGCTGTCTTCGGCGGAATGGCAAAAGACACAGAAGACGGAATAGCCAAGTGCAAGGAAGCTGTAAAAAGCGGAAAGGCATTAAGCAAATTCCTTGAAAACGTAAAGGCTCAGGGCGGAAATCCAGACAAGCTTCTAGGCGAACAGGGAAAACGCCGCTCCAAGTTCAAGTCGGAACTCTTCGCAAAGCAAGACGGATTTTTAACAGTTGACGCGTACAAGACAGGAATCGCCTGCATAAATCTTGGCGTGGGCAGAAACAAGTCGTCAGACAAAGTGGACGCGGACTCTGGAATAATCTTTTGCAGGCGGCAGGGCGACTTTGTAAAGAAAGGTGAAAAGCTTCTTGAAGTCTACGGAAAAAGCCCGGACGCTCTTGAAAGCGGAAAACAGCAGCTTGAGGCGGCCTTGGATTTTTGCGAAGAAAAGCCAGAAGAAAAGAAATTGGTTTTAAAGGAAATAAAATAGTGTCATCATCAAAGTGGGTAAAAAAAGCAATTTCAAAGGAAGAAGTTGAAAAGCTAAAAAACAAGTTTTCACTGGACAGCCTTACAGCAAGTATTTTCGCACGGCGCGGAATCACCAGCGGAAAAGACATTCTTTATTTTATGGAAGATGACTTAAGGTTTCAGCATAATCCATTTCTGTTCAACTCAATGGAAGATGCAGTTGATAGAATTCTTGCCGCAGTTCCAGAAAAAGACAGTCCGAAGGAAGAGCATGAAAAGGTTTTGATTTTCGGCGACAAGGATGTTGACGGAGTAACGGCGACAACTGTTCTTTACGACGAGCTTTGCTCATTGGGAATCGATGTTCAGTACAGGGTTCCTGAAGGAGATGACGCCTACGGACTTTCGATTCAGGCTGTAGATGATTTTGCAAAGCAGAACGGCTCGCTTATTATCACGGTTGACTGCGGAATTTCAAACAATGCGGAAATTGAGCACGCGGCGGCTCTTGGAATCGATGTAATTGTATTGGATCATCACAATCCAAAAGAAAACATTCCCTCTCCTGCGATTATTTTAAATGCGAAGCTTTCAGACTCAGGCTATCCGTTTGAAGAGATTTCAGGCTGCGCGGTCGTGTACAAAGTTGTTTCGGCGTTAAGATTCAGCAAGAGCAAATGGTACAAGGCAGACGCGGCTTTGCTCAATGCGCATGAAGAAGAGAACGGGCAGATTGCAATTGAATGCATAAAGCTTAGAAATCTAGTTCCAGTCTCAAGGCTTGTTGAGCATATTTTGCCGGGCGAAAAATCAATTTACGACACGAAGATTCCACAGTACTTGTCAGGTCAGATAATTCTTTGCTGGGACAAAGCCAACGTTGAACGCTTATTAAACCTAACATTCGGAAACAGCGCGCAGTTTAACATTGCGGACATAAGAACAGAAGCCGCAAAACTTTACCCTTCACTAAAAAATCTTCCGCTTTCCAGAGTAAAGGAAATGTCAAAAATCGCAAAGTACGGCGACCACGCTCCTACAGAAATCGGCGGATTCTACAATATATTTGTAACTTATGTCCAGCAGGATTTAAAGAAAAACTTTCCATCTGATTCAGAAAAAGAAAAGCACGACTTGCAGCTTGTGGCTTTGGCGGCTTTGGCGGACATAATGCCGATGAGAAATGAAAACAGGCTTTTTGTGCGCAGCGGAATAAATTCAATAAATGAAAACAATGTCCGTCCGGGACTAAAGGAGCTTATGTCAAACCTTGGTCTTCTTGGAAAGCGCATTACTTCAACTGACATTTGCTGGACGCTGATTCCAAATTTAAATGCCGCAGGCAGGCTTGGCCAGGCAGGAATTGCCATTGAGCTTTTTACAGCAAAAGACGATTCATACCGTGAGCAGCTTGCAAAAAAAATAATCGAGCTTAACATAAAAAGAAAAGCCTTTACTCAGGAAGCAGAAGCGATTGCCGGAACACAGGCAAGAAATTCCGTGAATGACTTCAGCGGAAAACTAAGCTTTGTAATTGATGAAAAAATAAACAAAGGTGTTTCAGGAATTCTTGCAGGCCGCTTGGTTTCTTCTCTTGGAGTTCCTGCAATGGCGATGACTTACGTGGGAAACCTTGTTGTAGGCTCAATGAGAAGCTGCCGCGGATATGACGTAACTGCTTTTCTTGACCAGCTGAAAGATTTGTTTGTAAGCTACGGCGGACACAACTTTGCCGCAGGATTCAGTTTTGAAAAGGAAAAGTTCGAGGAATTTAAAAGGCGTACAAAAGAGCTTTCAGGCACAATAAATCTTTCTGACAAAAATGACGAGATTCAAATTGACGCAGAGCTTCCGCCGTCCTACATGACACCGGATTTGAAAAAAATAATAGATAGATTCGAGCCGACTGGAAACGAAAATCCCAAGCTTGTTTTCTTAGCAAAAAATCTGCCTATAGTTTCCGGACTTGTAATGGGCAAGGCAGAAAAGCAGCATCTGAAAATCACTGTTGACTGCGGAAAAAACAAATGGCCCTGCATCTTCTGGAACGAAGGAGAACGGCTTCACAGGGACTTTGATGTGGGAGACAAAATTGATATAATTTTCAACATAGAGAGAAATGTTTTTAACGGAGCAGAAACGCTTCAGCTTATGCTTTTAGGAATAGAAAAATCAGTTCAGTAAAAAAATTAAAAATATTTTGGGAGTAAAAAATGAAAAAAAAGATTTTAGCTTCAGCGTTGATTTTTATGTCGGCTTTTATTTTTGCAAGGGAAGCTTTTTTTACAGGAGATGATTATTGCATTTCCGCGGAATACAACGACAAGGCTTTTCCGGGCGATGCGGTTTTTGTAAAAATGACCTTTTCTCAGTCGACAAAAAAAGGAAAATCTTCAAAGCTTGAGTTTTCAAATGCAAATGCTTTCTTGCAGTTTTTTGCGGAAGGCAAACTAAGCAGGGAAAGCACTTTTTTCACAGTTTCAAAAAACACAAAAAGCAGCAGGACATTTCTTGCAGGCATTCCGCTTTCAACTTGGTGGACGGAAGACACAAAATGCTTTTTGAAAATTATCTACAGCACTGACGGCGCAAAAAAAATGGAATTCGAGCTGCCTTTTACTCTGGAGAAAAAAGAATTTGTTTCAGAAGTGATTGATCTTGACGAGTCGAATTCAAATATAAAAGCAGACTCAAGCTTAAAAAGAATGGAGCAGATAAAAAAGCTCAATGGAATTCTTGAAACCGCCAATTCTTCCGCAGTTTACCAGACAACACCGTTTTTGCTTCCTACAAACGCAACAAGACGGACAGCTTTTTTTGCAGACCGCAGGGAATACAAATACACAAATGGAAAATCAACGACAGGACTGCACTACGGAATTGACTTTGGAATTCCTGAGGGCTCGGAAGTTTCTGCTTGCGCGGAAGGAAAAGTTGTTCTTGCAGAAACCCGCGTTACAACAGGCTGGAGTGTTGTTATAGAACATTTGCCTGGACTTTATAGCCTTTACTACCACATGAGCCAGCTAAAAGTAAAAGAAGGCGACACTGTAAAAGCCGGGCAAGTAATAGGATTTAGCGGTTCAACCGGGCTTGCGACAGGTCCGCATCTTCACTGGGAAATGCGGCTGAACATGGAAGCTGTTAATCCTGACTTTTTTACCGGGGACTTTGCATTCTCTGGAAAAAACTAATCTTTAATTAGAGCAAGGAATTCTTTTTCATCTATGACAGGGATTCCAAGCTCCATTGCTTTTTTGTTTTTTGAAGAGCCGGAAGAAGTGTCGTTTGTAACAAGAAAACTCAAGCCTTTTACAACAGAAGACTTCACGGCTCCGCCATTCTGTTTTACAAGATTCTGAGCATCCTGCCGCTTCATGGAAACAAGCTCGCCTGTAAAACAAAACGACTTGCCTGCAAGTTTTCCCTGTGCGGCTCCTTCAATAACAGAAATTGTTCCGCTTGAGACAAGGCTTTGCATTTCTTCACGGTTTTCTTGAATTCCTTCAACAAGAGTATGCGCCAAAGTTTCCGCAAAACGATAGACGCCTGCAATTTCTTCTTCTTTCGCATCGAAAATTTTCTGCAAAGTATTGAAGCCGCCTGCAATCAAAGTTTCAACAACAGTTTCACCTATTCCTTCAATATCAAAGCCGGCAATAAATTTTGCAAGTGGAATTTTTCTTCTTGACTGGATCGAAGCAAAAACCTTTTCTGCGCCAAGCGATTTTTTTTCTTTTTCCATGCTTTCCGAATTCAAAAAGTACGGAACTAAATCACTGGCAGTCAAAGAATACAAATCTGAAATTGACCGGACTTTTTTTGTTTCAAAAAGACTGGTGATTAAAGTTTCTCCCAAGTCGCGGATGTCAATCACATTTATCCACTTTAAAAGCTGATGGAGAATTCGCTTTTCACAGTTTTTATTCGGACAAAAAAGCCTTGTTCCTTCGTCAATAAGAGAAGTTCCGCAGCAAGCGCATTTTTCAGGAATCTTTACAGACGGAAGATTTTCTTGCTCTGGAAGTACGCTCACGATTTTTGGAATTATTTCGCCGCGCTTTACAACAACAACGTGGCTGCCGATTTTTACATTCAATGCGCGTATAAGGTTTGGATTTACAAGGCTCGCTCTTTTTACAGTCGTTCCGTTCAAGTCAACAGGATCAAAAACCGCAACCGGGGTATAAGTTGCTCCGGTTTCATTCCATTCAATATTTCTTACAATGGAAACTGCTTCTTCAAGGCTGAATTTAAAAGCAATCTGGCGGTCAGGCCTGTCGCGCAAAGCATCTTCGTGATCCACAGCCCGCTCTTTTACAACAAGTCCGTCAATGTCATAGTCAAGATTTTTTCTAAGCTCCATGACAGAAGAACGGTAATCTATAACTTCCTGCGTGCTTTTGCAAATTTTAAGTGGAACAACATTAAATCCGTTTCTTTGCAAAAAATCAAGTTTGCCTTCTTCATCATTGAACGGCTGTTTACCTTCGGAAGCCCAGACATCGTAAGTTATCAATGTAAGATTCTCGCTGCCCTCACCGTCTTTTCGTTTCATAAGTCCGTTAGCGGCATTGCGGCAGTTAGCTTTGTCAGAAAAAAATTTCTCGTGAACCTGATGAGTCATTATGACTTCGCCTCGGATTCCGCCTGTAAACTTTTCCTTTAATTCCTGAACAACACCCTGCATTTTTTTTGCATTTGCTGTAATGACGTCCCCTACAGTTCCGTCTCCTCTTGTAACGGCACGCAAGAAAATTCCATCGGAATACTGAAGTTCAAGGGAGGCTCCGTCAAGCTTATATTCAACAAGATATTCTGAATAGTCGTGCTTTTTCGCCCAGTCAAGAAATTCTTCTGGAGTCGCGGCTTTTTCCTGGCTGCCCATCGGCATTACATGAGGAGATTTTTGAAAATTCCCGGAATCTGCGCCAACTTTATGGAGAATAGGATTTGCGCTGTCCAGCGATTTTAATTCGTCCCAAAGCTTGTCAAATTCCGCATCAGAGATTTCAGCCTCGCCGTTATAATACGAAGCCTGATATTTTTCTATAAGTTTTTCAAGCTCAGAAATTCTTTTTACAGAGGATTTTTTTAAGGCTTCATCGTTTGCCTTTTTGCATTCCTCAACATCAAAAAGCTCCATCGGGCTATTCCTCATCTTTTACAAAAACAAGCTCGAAAATTTCACGCCCGGCATCAAGCCCTTTCTGCTCAAATTTTGTCCTTGGCCGCCATTCCTGATGAGGCGCGAATTTTTCATATTTATTATGAATACCTTCTGTGCAGGAAAGTTCTTCAAGTGCGCTTAAAGCATATTCTTCCCAGTCAGTTGCAAAATAAATATATCCGCCGGGAGACAATTTTGAAACAAGCAGATCTGTGCGCGGACGCTGAAGCAAACGGCGTTTGTGGTGTTTTTTCTTCGGCCAAGGGTCAGGAAAGAAAATATGAAAGCCTGCAAGAGAATTGTCAGGAATCATAGTTTCAAGGATTTCAAGCGCATCATATTCAATCAAATAAAGATTTTTCAGCTGCCTTTTTTTTATTTCACCAAGAAGACGACCAACTCCAGAAACATGGACTTCGCTTCCTATATAATTCATGTTCGGATTGTCCTGCGCAATCTGAGCAGTAGCGTGTCCCATTCCAAATCCAATTTCCATTGTAACAGGATTTGTGTTGTTAAAAATATCTGTAAAATTAAGCGTTCTATGCTCAAAAGGAATGCACCAAACATGATGAAGTTCTTCATAGCTGCGCTTCTCATTTTCGGTCATGCGTCCAGCGCGAATCACATAAGTGCGCACCGGGCGTCTAAAAATACTGTGGTCTTCTAAATTGTCAGTGGGAATATTCCCATCGGCGTCGTTACTAGGCATCAGTTTCCTCGCTGTTTTATATTTTATTGCTGCTCCAAGTTTTCTGGAGGCATAAGGCAAATTACAGAGTCATTTTTTAAAGTATAGCAGGTTCTAATGAACCCCGCATCTTTATAGTCAACAAAAACGGTATTTCTATTTTCCCATTCTTTTTTTTCTTCTCCATAATAAAGCAAAACTCCATCTTTTGTATAAATGGCGGATTTTTTTTCTGAATAATCAAATACGTCTGGAAAATCTTCACTCTTTAATGTCAAAACATTTTCAGGATAATCGATGGAAAATAAAATTTCATCTTCATCGCCAGCCATGTCAAAATAAGTCAAGACATATTCTCCAGCAGGAATTTTCATTCCAAAAGCGGCGACTATATTCGCGCAGCCTGTCCATGAATTTTTGTTTTTATCTTCAAACTTTACAAGCTCATCGCAGTTCCATTCAAGCCCGGAATTTTTATTCACGATTTTAATTTTCGAGGCAAGCCTAACATCGCTTTCAGAATTTACAAAAACAGAAAGGCGCATATCAGGCGGATTTTGACTATAATCAAAAATCACAGAAGATTCCGCAGAAGCAATTTGCGCGCTGTCTTGTGAGCACGAAAAAAAGAGAACTGAAAAAATAAAAACAAACAGAGAAGTTTTCCGCATAACTTAAAAATTGAATTTCAAGTTTATAACGGTAAGATCGCTGGATGAAGACTGATTTACAATTGATTCAAATTTAATATTGACTTTTTTACAGGCATCTTCCAGATAAGACAAATAGTAAAGTCCCAAGTCCGTTCCTTCCTGACCATCCGGCATCTGGCGGTAAAAGTCAATCAGCGATTTTTTGTTAAGGTTAGCGGACATTTTGCTTTCGATGTTTTCTTTTACTTCCTGAAATTCATCGTCTTTATTGTACAATGTAATTTGCAAAAGTCCCTGTTTTCCAATTGACATAGAGCCACCGCCCAAAGTCCAGGAAAGAAAAACAAGCTCGTGCTTGCGCTGAAGTTCTTTTACGATTTCTGAGCGGATTTTCGGGTCAAATATGAGCGTATCGGAATTATCAATTCCCTGATAAAGATATTTTGCAGCCTTTTTTACATTGTTGTTTTCGCTGTTCAAGGCAAGCTCCATGACCATTACCGAGATGTATTCCGCAACTTTTGATTTTGTCATGTACGAAGCGAGCTGCTGGCGCAAAATTGAAAGAATTTCATTAAAACCGTCAGTTTTATAAAATTTCACAATTATGTACCAGTTCATCAAAGTGAGCCTGTTCAAAAACTTTTCAGTCATAAGAAGATAAACATTTTTTTCTTCAGGGCTATACTCTGAATTGGACATTATGCTTTTCCAAACCGGCTCAAGAATTGTCTTTTTCGCAGCCTGAATTGTAGAATCTTTCATTGCAAGAGTCATTCTAAGCTGTTTTTCCGGAATCACAGTTTTTTCATCAATAAGAGATGAAGGATTTTGCCTGTTATGATGTCTTATGCATTCACATTTTATAATCGCCGAATAAATTTCACTGTCAAACTGCTTGTACAAAATTGAAAAAACAATCAGCTTGGACAAATCCATAACATCTTGGCGATGTGAAACAAATTCCGGCATGGAAATTTCCATCTTGGAAATATAGCCCAAAAGAATCATGTCCTGCAGAGAGCCAGGCGAAAAAGATGTCATGCTTACACCATGAGCCGAACGGTTGTCTGCGAGTTTTAGATTAAGCAGCTGCTTTTTATGACTTAAAAAATGCGATGTACCTTCTTCCGTAAGAATAATTTTCAAAGGCAAATCCAAAATAAATTTTTTCTTTTCAGCACACATTCGTTTGATAAAGCTCCTTTGCTTTACATGACTTTAACAATGCTTACAGTATACAACATTGCTGCCTAACTTGCAAACATATTATACAGAGCAAACGCATTATAAATGTATTCAGCATAAAACTGGCTCCCAGTCACGTTTTCCTGGTTCAAAATCGCGCAATAGCTGATTATTGCAAAGTAGCTATAGAATTGCCCGCTCACGCGGCCGCAACAATCAGAGTGTTTTTGCCCTCACGAACCGTTTCTTCGCGCAAACTTTACTTAAATTATTTATAATGAGTTTGCCCTTGACATATTATATATATTATATTGTAGAAAATTAAAAATTCAAGTAAACTTTGTCTATGGGAAAAAATTTTCTGCTGAAAGCAATGTGTTTTCTCTTTTTTTTTGCAGCAACTTTTACGCAGAATCTTTTTTCGCAGGAAAACATTGAAACAAACTTAAGTATTTACACAACACAAGAAATAGAAGATTTTTTAACGCAAAGCAAGATTTCATTTGGAATCCAAGACATTGCTCCGCAAAACGCCGGAAATTTTCCCAAAAACATTCTCGTAGAAATTCCTGCTGACAAAAACAGCAAGGAAGACGACACAAATAAAAGCGGAATCACTGATGTATTTTTTGTCTTTAGCCAAGAATTTTTCTTAGAAAAAAAGGAATTTATTGCCAATTTTATCGATTCTACTTACAAAAAAAAGCTTCCATACAATTGCATAATTTCATTTACCGCGGAGAATGAATCATTTCCTTTGCCTTCCGTTCAAGCCTCAAAAACAGCAACAGAGGAGCTGGCAAAAAGTATTTTTTCATCGGAATCAGCCTGCGCAATTTTAATCCGAAATGGAAAAAACGCGCCTCCTTTCATTTTCACTGAAGGAGCAGGAACAATTTCGCCGCAATGGATTGTTCAAACGCTCAAAAAATCATGTCTTCAAAACCAAAAGCCAATGGGAGTAAAAACTTCCATGCTGTACATCTACAAGCCGCAATACTACAAAAACAACAGAAGGCTTTCCGCTTTCCTAAAAAATGACATTCCTGCAGCAGAAATTCCTTTGGGTCATGCGCAAAAGGACGCAAATATACTTTCTGATATTCAGGACAACCTTATTTCCGCAAGAAGCCAGACTTGGAACAAGCATTACAATTTTATTCCACTTGGAATTTACGGTCTTTGGCTTAATGAAGCGCAATTAACCGCAATATATCTTTTTTTTACAATTTCAGTTCTTTTTTTTATATGTTTTTACTCATTTACATACACAGGAAAAAATGAGGCGATTCTAAAAGACATGTCAAGAACATGGTTTTCAATTCCCGCTTATTTAATTATAACAGCGGCATTTTTAACTTTGTTCCAGAAATTGTTTTTTTTCACAGCAGAAAACGGAGTACTTTACTTTGGGCTGAAAATTTTTCCAACACTGCTTGCAATGTTTCTGCTTGTTTTTGTGCAAATCTTGTTCAACTTTAGAATTTCGCTTTCCGCAAACAGATTCCATGGAATTATTTTGACTGCGCTGAATGTCTTTATTTTTTCAGCATTGGATTTGTCTTTAATGTTCATATTTATCATTGAATATCTGATTGTTTTTCTTTTTAGAAAACGGAAGTCTCTTTTTTTTATCATTCCGTGCATTTTTCTTATGACAATTCCATTGCTTTGGATTGCGGCATCGGTTTTTGTTGACATCAATCAAAGAAAAATTTCAAATCTTACCGACACAACTTTTTTTGAGAACCTGATTTTTTCATTTGCCATTTTACCTTTTATTTTTCAGTGGATAAAACTGATTTTGGTTTCGCACATAAAGGAATTCAAGTCAAGCAAAAAAATTTTATTGTTACAAGGAATTCTTGTTTCGGTTGCAGGAGCGGGAATTATATGCGCAGTATTTTTTGCAGCCGCAAAATTTGTGCAGGAAAATTTTTCAGCTCCTCAAAAAAAACAAACGCAAATCACAGAAAATGTAGAAATTCATCCGGCGAAATTTTTGTGGTCAAGAAAAGCAAAATTCGATATTTTTGAAAACAAACTGCAAATCGTTCCAGAAAGTGGATTTAAAATACTAAGATGCCTTGCAACTTTTGAATCAAAAGAGGAACTTCCCTTTTATGAATGCAACTTTGACTACAATTTTATTTCGGAAAACAAGGTTTCTATTGAAATTCCCGACGCCCCGGAAAACGAACTGAAAATTTTATTTATGTCAGAAAATGAACTTAAGCTAGAAGCGGAAATTGAGCTCTTTATGATGAACGCAAATGGACAAATTTTTCATTTTACTGAAAAAATCAAAAACGAAGGAAAAAATGCAAATGAAATTTGAAAAAGTTTTTCTTCATGTTGACCTAGATGCGTTTTTCGCTTCGGTTGAGCAGCACGATCATCCAGAATACAAAGGAAAACCTGTAATTGTCGGCGGAATTCCAGGAGACAGAAGAGCTGTAGTTTCAACGGCATCTTATGAAGCTAGAAAATACGGTGTGCATTCTGCCCTTCCTTTGGCAAAAGCAGTTGAGCTTTGCCCGAACGCAATTTTTCTGCGCGGAAACCACAAGCGTTATGCGGAAGTTTCACATAAAATAATGAGCATTTTCAAGGAATTTTCGCCGTCAGTAATACAAATGTCAATTGACGAAGCATTTATTGATCTTACTGGAACTGAAAAACTTTTCGGTCCGCCTTTGGAAATCGCAAAAAAAATAAAGGCAAAGGTAAAAGAGCAAACAGGACTTACAGTAAGCGTCGGAATTGCAAGCACAATGTATGTCGCAAAAATCGCATCGGGATATAAAAAGCCGGACGGAATTACATTCATAAAAAAAGGCGAAGAAGAAAAATTCATTCTTTCACTTCCTATAGAGAAAATCTGGGGCATAGGAAAAAAAACACGGGAACGGCTAAAAAACGCTGGAATATTTTCACCTGCGGATATTCATGGCAAGTCAATTTCTTTGCTGACTACTGTCTTCGGAAACGGAATGGGCTCTTTTTTATATAATGCGGTCCGCGGCGGAAAAGAAATCACATTTGGCGAAGAAGCAAAAAGCCACTCAATAAGCGTAGAGCGGACTTTTGAATTCGATGTGGCAAATGAATATGCAATCGAAACTGCATTCATGGAACTTTCCGCGCAATTAATCTGGAGAATGCACACAGAAAATGTCAAGGCAAAAACCGTAAATATCCGAATAAGATACGAAGATTTTTACACTATAACTGCACAAGAATCTTCAGAAATTCCAGTTTCAAATGCAGATGATTTGCTTGAACGCTGCCTAAGAATTTTCAACAGAAAATATGAAAAAGGAAAAGGAATCAGGCTTTTGGGCATTGGACTTTCTGGAATAGAAACCTGCGAAAAACCAACGCAAGCGGAACTTTTCGACTTTGGAAACTCAAAAAAAGCAAAACTGGAAAAAACCCTTTTTGAAATGGAAAGAAAAAATCCTTCGCTTAAAGTCAGAAAAGCCCGCCTTTTATCTACTGAAGCGGAGCAAAATAACCTGTTTCGTCGCGACCTGAACGATTAAGAAGATAAGTTTCAATTTCTACAGGCAAATATTTTCTTCCATATTCGGTCGCAAAAGAAGATGTGTACCTAAACTGATACAAACCAGACGGAATGTCAACAATATCTTTTATGACAGTTCCCAAGCCTTCCGGACGATATATATAGTAGGAAGTTCCGTTTGTGTTTCTTGTTATGTACGAAATTTCTTCCGACGGAGAAGCTTGAGACAAAAGAACTGTGCTAAAAGAAATCGCATTGTTATTAAGATAAGCTGTTAAATCAGAAAGCGCGTACTGCGTAAATGTATTTTCTGAATCTCCAGCCGAAAGATAAATTATTCCGCGCTTTTTTTCAGCGTTGACAAGTCCGTTTGCAGAAAGTCTTACCGCAAGATCCAGCGCAGGATTTTCTGTGTAAGAATTCTTCAAAGCCTTTGCTGAAAAATCAGAAAGCTGAGACGGATTTCCTGAAAATTCTGTAACAGGAACTTTTCCAGCTGAAATAATCGACACTTGTCCTTTTCCGTCCATTGAAGCGGCAAGCTCCCGAACCGCACCAGAAAGCTGTTCTTCGTATTTCTTCATTGAAAGTGAACGGTCTATGAGAATTGCAATGTCTGCAAAGTCATTATTATTCGCCTCGCCCAAAAGCACAAAATCTTCAACTGGCTTTTTTCCTTCAGTTATAAGAAAATTTTGCTGCTTTAAGCCCACAACAGGCTGACGCTTTCTATTTTCCACACGGACTTCAACAATAACTTCCGGGAAATTATCAGAAATCACACGCTCAAACTGAACAAAAAAACCACCCACAAGTTCTGTCATTTTTGACATTACATAAATTTCATTTGCCTTAAAATCAGTTACAATTATATTTCCATTCCGGTCTGAAACTGCGCTTGTAATCAGGCTTTTTCCTTTTCCTGTAATGGCATTTTCAAAAACAGCCCCGGAAGAAAGCTCAACCGCATAAACTTTGTTTCTGTCTGTAAGCAAAAGATAATCGCTGCCCCATTGCTTTAAACTTTCAGGACGCGAAAAAGTTCCGTCATTTACAAGAACTCCAAGGAAATTTCCGGCCTTGTCAAATTCATAGATTCCGCCTTTCACGCTGTCCGCGACAAAAATTCTTCCGCCGCAAACCGCAATTCCAGTTGGGGACTTGAAACCGTCAAAGCCTTCAGTTTTTTCACCGAAATGCAAAAGCCCGTTTCCTTCTGCATCAAAAACAACAACACGGGCATTTCCAAAATCCGTGGCATAAATGTTTCCAAAGTCATCTTCTGCAAGATACTGAGGTCCCACAAGCTGTCCTTGTCCTCTGCCACGCGCGCCAAAGTATTTTATAAACGAACCGTTTTCAGAAAGAATTGAAATTCTGTCTCCCGCGCTTTCTGAAACTGCCAAGTTTCCGTTCTTTAAGCGAATCACATCCATTGGACGGTCAAATCCATTTATCGGTCCTCTGTTTCGTCTTACCACAGTTCCGTTCACGTCAAACTGAAGCAACTCGTTCGTGCCATAGGAAACAACCCAGATGCTTCCATCATGATTTGAAAGGGAAGAAACTGGCTGGCTGTAAATGAGATTGCTTCCGTTTACATTTGGATAAGAGCCTGATTCCGTAAAACGCTGGGTAAATCCATAGTCATAGTCGGTAACACGTCTGTCACTTACAATTTCAATTCTATTCTGAATAAGAAGTCCTCCATAACCAGCTTCCTTGGCATAATTCCATTGCTGAAGCGCAGCTCCTTCTATTCCCGCGCGGTAATATGCTTTTCCAAGCCAGTCAAGAACTAAAGCTTCGCCAGGCAAATATGAAAGAGCCTTTTCAAATTCAAGAATACTTTCATTAAAAGAGCCTCTGTAATAGCTTTGAACTCCACGCCTGAATTCTTCTTCCGCAAAACCAGAATTTGCAGAACGTGAATTTCCGGTGCTAGCTGTGTCTTGGAGATTTGTCTGCGCAAAGGCTGAAAATATAAAAGCTATAAAAACAAAAATTATTTTTTTCATTATTCTTCCGCCTTCTGAACTTCCTGAAGGTGCTCCACTATTATAGGATTTGAACTGTCGGCTTTCATAGCGCGATTTAAAAACTTTTTTGATTCTGAATAAAGTCCCATTTTGTAATAAACCCAGCCAAGGCTATCAAGACATGCCGCGCTTTCCGGCAAAATATCCAGTGCTTTTTTGCAGCAGCTTAACGCTTTTGTTAAATCCTCGCCTTCGCAAGCAAGAACATAGCCCAATCCATTTAAAGCAGTGGGATTTTCGCTGTCGTCATCAAGCGCTTTTTCATAATAGTCAAGGCTTAAATCAACTTTTCCCTGTTCCCATGCAACGTAAGCAAGAGAAGCATAAACAGAAGCAGGCTTATATCCAGTGTCCAAAAGTTTATTCAATTCAAAATCAGCAAGTTTTTTTCTTCCGCTAAGGCAATAAATAACTGCCAAAAGATAGCGGCACTGCAAAACTCTGTCCTGATTCGGATTATTGTCTTTATCATAAGAAGCCGTAACAACCTGCTCAAGGTAAAGCAAGGCATCATCGTAACGCTTTAACTTTGAATAGCAAAGCCCCAAATAATAGGCAAGCTCCACAGAATCCGCTCCGCAATCATCAGGAAGTGAAAGAAAATATGTCAAAGCAGCAGGATAATTTCCTTTTTTATATAAAGAGATTCCTTCTTTCATATAGTTTTCTTCTGCCATTTTTCCGCCTTTTATAAATTAAAATCGAATTTTATAGAAGATATATCAGCATAGCTAGGTTCGGTTTCAACAACGCTGACTGAAACAAAACCTTCCTCGCAGGCTTTGAAATCAGCTGAATCATCACCGTAAGAATGAACATAATAGTCGCCGCCGCATTTTGAAGTCAGACAACCGTTTTCACATTCGCAAAGCTCCACAGTTTCCCAATAACGCCTTATGCAAGGAACGGTAAGTTTTGCTCCCTTGTAATTTTTCATTGCAGGAGCATTTACGTTTACAAAATTTCTGTAATATTTATGCGCCGAATTTAAAACTGTAAGATTTCCGCAGAGAGAAACAAGCTTTTCAAGATTTTTACAGGCAAAGTCGGCAAGATTTTCAAAATATAAAGAGCCGTTTTTGTCTGATTCATCTTTTGAATCTGAATCAATGCTAAGAGCGATTCCTGGAATTCCTGCAAGACAAGCCTGACGCGCCGCACCGCAAGTTCCAGAATAAACAATATCAGTTCCAAGATTCGGACCATCATTTATACCAGAAACAATAACATCAATTTTTTCTGAAATATAGCTTCCGTTAAGCCCGGAAAGCACACAGTCCACAGGAGAACCTTCCAAATGATAAGAAAGGCGGCAATTTTCTTTATCAACCTTTTTTAGCTCCAAAGGAACAGCAACATTCATCTGGCTTGAAGCCCCAGATTTGTTGAATTTTGGAGCAACTATAAAAACATTGTGCTTTTTTGAAAGAGCCGCAGAAAGAACATTTAAGCCTTCAGCATCAATTCCATCGTCATTAGTAAGCAAAATATTCATATAAGGCGGACTCCATTTGCAGGTTTTACAGAATAGCATTTTGGGGAAAAGCCGAATATTTTTTCGTATTCCTCCAGTTTTTCCTTGTATTTTCCAACATCGCTGTTTCTTAAGATTGTATAGATTCCGCGTCCAAAGCCTTTTCCTGTTATTCGGCCGCAGTTTACAGGATTTCTTAAGTCGTCGGGATTTTCGTCAAGTTCATGGACTCTTTTTAAAATCCAGTCGATTTCAGGGCAGGAAATATCGTAATCGCGCATATTCTGATGGCTCCGGTTGACAGAGCGCGCAAAAGAAGAAAAATCATACTTCTGAATGGCATTAACGCAGTCAAGAACACACTTATGCTCATTCATAACGCATAAAAGCCGGCGCTTTGTATCTTCTGAAACAACACTTAGAACTTCATTGACTTCAGCCTTGTCTTCCTCATACTGCCAGCCGCCCGAAACATTTGCCTTTCGTTCCTTAAGCTCGCCTAAAAGCAAAACATTTTCCGGCTGCATAAGGCTGTCTTCGTTCCAAGTTACAATTCTAGGAACAAGAGCATCAGTCAACAAAACTGTCTTTTCTTTAAAGTTGAAAGGAACCAGCTCGCAGGATTTTTTCGCATAATCGGTCAAAACTAAATTATTTTCCTTTGAAAAAATCGCAGCAAAACTGTCCGCAGAATGATTTGCTGTTCCAAGAAAATTTTTATTCGCCCGTTCTATAACCTGAAGAATCTGATCCTGACTGCACTTCAAGCCGCAAAGTTCTCGTATAGCCCAGCAAGAGGCAACTTTTACAGCGGTTGTTATTCCAAATCCGGCAGAAGGAAGAATTTCAGAATAAATAGTAAAGTCGATTCCCTTTAATTCAAATCCGCCGCTAGAAAATCCGTACAAAATAGATTTTATTGAATTCGCCCATTTGTCTTCTTTTTTTAATTTCAGCGAAGAAAGATTTGTGTGCTTTTCGTCTTCAAGCTGAACAAAATAAAATTTAAATGAAGTGTCTTCTCTTAAAGACGCAGAAACATAAACTGGAAGATTGACCGCCATGGACAAAGTTTTATCTTTGAAGAACCAAGTATGTTCTCCAGCCAAATGGAACCTGCCCGGAGCAACCGCAATAACGTCCGGCTCCACTCCATATTCTTTGCGGTGCGCTTCTCTGACTTTTTCCATGATTCCCTTCCCGTTTGTGTTGATTTTTTCTATATATGACATTAAAATAATACAATGAATCAGCTGTTTTTACAAGTTTTTTGTGCAATCTTTTCTGGAGCAACTGAATCTATTTCAATTTCAAATGAAATTCTTCCGTTTGGTTCTCCGCTGACCGCGCTCATTTGCCTTTCGCCCTTGTACATTGCAGTCTACAAATCAAAATCATACAAACAGACTTTCTGGCTTTTTTTTCTGCAGACACTTACCGTTCACCTGCTTTCAAGTTATTGGCTGGCGAATTTCCACGGATTTGCGGCTTTTACACTCGGAGCTAGCGCATTGGGAACTGCATTTCAAGGCGGATTCTGCGGAATCATAATGCACGTCTTTCCAAGCAAAATTTCAAAAAAAGCAAAACTTCAAGAACAAGCCGGACTTTGCCCGTATCAAATTTTCAAAAGAATGCTATGGTTTTGCGCCTGCTGGGTTTTATATGAATACATAAAATCGACCGGCGCGCTCGGCTATCCTTGGGGGACGCTTTTTATGGCGGCCTACAAATGGAAAATTTTTACACAAATTGCCGATATAACTGGTGTTTGGGGAATAACTTTTATATACGCGCTTTTTTCTTCACTCACCGCGGAAACAATAATGAGCCGTGAATATTTCTTAGACAAAACGCAAGCCCAAAATATAAACAAACAGCTTGCGCAAGCCGCAAAATTTACACTAGCAGTTTTTGCTCTCTGCGGAATTTATGGAATAATTCAAATTTCAATTCCACGCTGGCCTGAAAAACTTTTAAACGCAGTAATCGTACAGCAAAACATAGACCCATGGGAAGGCGGAGACAAAAAGTCAATTGAAATTTCAAAAAAACTTACAAAAAAAGGAATAAGGCAGCTTTCGGAGCAAGGAAAAGAAACAGATCTTGTAATTTGGAGCGAAGGTGTCCTTTCAAAAAATTTCCCAAAAGCAGCAAATTATTACTCTCATTTTCCAGAAGATGAAAGCCTAAAGGAATTTATAGCCAGCACGCAAACTCCATTCTTAATCGGCGGCGGAGTTTCATTAGATCGAAAAAAAAGAAAAAGAACAAACAGCGCGATTCTTTTTGACAAAAACGGAATTTTTTCAGGATTCTACAGCAAAATTCAGCTTGTTCCATTTGCAGAGCGAGTTCCTTATGCGGAAAATCCAGTAATGATTTTTTTTATGCGAAATGTTGTCGGATTTTATTCAAGCCTAGTGCCAGGATTTCAATATGCGCTATTCAAAATTCCGCTAAAGGAAAATCAGGACTTTGAAACGCCGCTCGACTTCAACAGAGAAAAATTCGCGGAAATAAAGCTTGATGGAAACGGAAATTCAATTCAAAAGGAAAGAATAAAATTTTCAGAAAACAATCAGGAAAATCCAATTTCATTTTTGAAGTTTTCCACGCCGATTTGCTTTGAAGATTCATTTCCGTCAGTTTGCACAAATCTTTTCAAGCTCGGAAGCGAAATTTTTATAAACATCACAAATGACTCTTGGAGCAAAACAAATTCCGCGGAAATGCAGCACTTTATCGCTTCAAGTTATCTTGCAATCGAATACAGAACAACACTTTTGCGCTGCGCAAATTCAGGATATTCCGTAGCAGTCAATCCCTCAGGAAAAATTCTATATGACTTGCCTTTGTTCACAGAAAGTTCCATGGGAATTTCCGTTCCGATTTACAAACGGCAAATTACAATTTTTTCAGTTTTGGGAAACTGGTTTGCACACATTTTGATTTTCGCAGTATTTTCATACATAATTTTTTCCGCAGTAAAAGACATCTCTTTCATAAACAAAAAGAAAATAAGAAAATTTCTGAAAAAAGCCATAAGGAGTCGTTACGATTAGACAGGTTAGAAAAAACGAGAAAAGCGTAGTACTCTA
>OQWM01000469.1_pt1 | contig 25486 bp, 16 predicted proteins | sample 1691531 | NCBI WGS metagenome assembly OQWM01 (sample SAMN03418257, study PRJEB22391) | human gut metagenome | biome: human-gut; feature: organic feature; material: feces | host: Homo sapiens | place: Tanzania | collected 2013-01
TGCCCAGCGGCGAAATGCCATGCCGACACGGGAAAGTGTGACGAAGAACAACCGCCCGTTGCAGAATGCACAAATGACACATTCAAATGTGAGAATGAAAAACTGTATAAATGCGAGAATGAATCGTGGAATGCAGGTACGGCGTGCCCAGCGGCGAAATGCCATGCCGACACGGGAAAGTGTGACGAAGAACAACCGCAACTCGAAAAGTGCACAGCTACGAGCACGAAGAAATGCGAAGCAACATGCAATAGTGACAAAAAAGAAGGTTATTACTGGGGCGGAAAAAATGCTGTTAAAGTAAATTGTAGTAATAATAACTGTTATGCTAGCAGCGACAAAGCATTCGTCGGATGCGGAACTGAAGTGCCGTATTGCGAAGCAGGTTCTAAGGATAAATGCCAAAAGAAATGTTTGGACGATGGTTCGAAAGGGTATTATTGGAACAAAGAATTATTAGAGTATGTTTGTGAAAATAAAGACTGCATGATATCTTCTAATAATCGCGTAGTGTGCGAGTCAGAAGAGATAGGCGACACGAAAGTGACTTGTACTGATACGAGCAAAGTTGCGTGCGAAACTGGAAATATGATGGTAAAGTATTGCGACAAAACGACGAAAACGTATTGGATAAAAGGATGTCATCAATGTAATGTTAATACTAGCTCGACAATATATTATTGTGACGGCAAAGTGCCGTGCAAAAAAGGTGATAAAACTAAATGCATAAATAGTTGCGCTCCGAATAATGAGAAGATGCAATATATTTGGAATAGCAAGACAAATTCAGTTGATGAAAAATCTTGTACAGGCAATAAAGTGTGTGAAGAAACTGCAAGTGGCACAAAATGTGTAACTAAAAAGTAATATCGCTATAAACACGTAACACACGACACGCTAGCTTCAAATCGAGTCACATAAAAAAACGACCGCATCGTCACAATGCGGTCGTTCTGTTTTGATGCTAACAAATCTCGCTCAGAGATGCCTCGAGTTGTTCGACGAAGAAGGCGAGGCATTCGTGGGCGATGATGAGGGGAGGAGTGAGCGATATGACATTGCCGTGTGGCCCGCTTGGCAAGAGAATAAAACCGCGATCGCGCATATCGTCGACGAGTTTTAGGGCGATGTCGGTGAGTGGTTCGAGTTTAGGCGTGGCAAATTCGAGGGCTACCATGAGTCCGCGCCCGCGGGCGTCGGCGATGTGGTTGGGGAATAGCGACTGTAGCCGTTTGAATTGGCCGAGCAAATAGTCGCCTTCGCGCTTGGCGCGATCGGGCAATGCATCGCGTTGTAATATTTCGATAGCTTTGAGCCCGACGGCACAGCCCATGGGATTGCCCAAAAAAGTACTCGTATGAATGGCTTCGGTCGTATTGAGTGGCCATTTGGCGAGGACTTCAGGGGTGGCAATAGCAGCCGAGAGTGGGAATCCGCCCGTCATCGCCTTGCCGAGGCACATGATATCGGGCACGACGCCTTCGGCGTTGCAGGCAAAGCATTCGCCCGTGCGCCCAAAGCCCGTATAAATCTCGTCTGCGATGAGCAAGACGTCGTTTCGCGTGCACATATCGCGCAAGGCGCGCAGCCATCCCTTTGGAGGCACGACGTCGCCACCGCGCCCTTGTATTGGTTCGACGATGACGGCGGCGACATCGGTCGTGCCCGAGGCGGGCGATCGCAAAATGCGTTCGATATGTCGAATGCAAGCAAATTCGCACGATTCGGGCTTCTGCGAGAATGCACAGTGCAAGCAATTGGCGTATGGAACGTGGGTCGTCTGTTGGCAAATGCGAGCGGCAAAGGGTTGTTTGAAGCTATCTTGATGCCCCGTGACCGAGAGTGCTCCATAGCTCAAGCCGTGATATGACGATTCGAAGGCGATGAATCGCGATCGCTTTGTCGCCATTTGAGCCATTTTCATGGCAGTTTCGACGGCTTCGGCGCCCGATTGGCTGAGCAATGCGCCCGATAAATTGCCCGGAGCGATTTGAGCTAGCGCTTTGAGAAATGAGACTTTCGTATCGGTCGGATAGACGTCGCCCATGCCGTGCATGAGTTTGTGGGCTTGCGCATCGAGTGCGTCGACGAGCTCGGGGTTGGCGTGCCCATAAGCGGCGACGGCAAAACACGCCCCCATATCGATATATGGGTTTCCTTCGGCATCCCAGAGAAATTCGCCGTCGCCGCGAGCGAGGACGATTGGATCGCGATCGACGCCGATTTCGCCATCGAATCGCGCACGGCGAGCCGTGAGCCCAGCGCACTCGACGCGCGCCAAGTCGTCGATATATGCCGTCGATGCACTCGCCGTGCCGTAGCCTTGTTCACGGCGTGCGGGCGTCGTCTTGCGGATTTCATCTATCATCGATGAAATATCAATTTTGCGATTTGTCATGGTTCAATGCTTCATCGTGTTTTCGATATCGTCGATTTCTTTGACGAGTTCGGCGGTGAGTACGACGGGGGCGCCATCGGTGACGAGTACATCGTCTTCGATGCGCACGCCGATGCCTCGGTATTTGGCTGGGACGCGTTCGTCGTCGACGGTGAAGTAGAGCCCAGGCTCGACGGTGATGACGACGCCGGGAACGAGTGTAGCAGGCGCATCGTCGCCGCCGCGCTTGTAGGCTATGCCGACGTCGTGCGTATCGATGCCGAGGTAATGGCTCGTGCCGTGAAAATAAAATTCAAAATCGATGTTCTTTTCGAGGATTTCTTCGGGCGATTCTTTGCAAATCTGTAGTCGATGCAACCCTTCGGCGAAGACGCGTCGCACGGCTTCGTGCGACGATTTCATGTGATTGCCGACGCGGCACGCCGCAATGCCTGCTTTTTGGGCTTCGAGAACGAGCGCATAGATATCGCGTTGTGCGGGCGTAAATTTGCCATCGACGGGGAATGTGCGCGAAATATCGCCGGCATAGTAATCGACTTCGGCGCCTGCATCGATGAGGATGAGATCGCCTGCTTGCAAGGCGTCGCAATTGGCGTCGTAGTGAAGCGTCGTGGCATGAGCACCGCCGGCGCAAATCGACCCGAAGCTTTCGCCCATGGCGCCATTGACTCGGAATGTGTGCTTGAGCGTCGCTTCGACTTCCCATTCGCCGACGCCGGGTTTGAGCATGGCGAGGACGTTTTTGAATCCTTCGGCGCTGACGTGAGCGGCGCGTTTGAGGACTTCGATTTCGTCGTCGTCTTTGATGCGTCGCATTTCTCCGACGATATCGCGGATATCGGCGAAACGCCGCGGACCTTCGGCTGAATGACGACCGCGATGGCGCAAACTCTCGGTGATATCGAACAGTTTCGAGGCGAGTTCTTGGCTGTATGAAAAATCGAAAAAGACTTCGTCGAGCGGGAGCATGATGTCTTTGAGCTTTTCATCGAGTTCGTCGATGGGGAAAGCTTCATCGGCACCAAATTTTGCGACGGCGCCTTCGACGCCGTAACGCGGCCCCGTCCAGCGTTCGAGATTGAGATCGCGTTTGAGAACGAAGAGTCGGAAGCGGACGTCTTGATCGCTCGAAGCGATGATGGCAACGGCTCCGGCTTCATCCATGCCCGTGAGATAGATCATGTTCGAATCGGGGCGATAAGGATAATCTTGATCGCCCGATCGTCGCTTGGGCATCGGGTTGGCGATGATGGCGATCGAATTCTTGGGCAATTGACGAGCGAGTGTTTCTCTTCTTTGTGCGTAGTTCATCGTTATTCCTTTGCATTTTCTTCAGAATTCGACGATTCGTTTGAATCTGATTCGTCTTCGGATTCTGAATCTGCACCGTCTTCGATTTCGACGGATTGCATTTGCATCTGCATTTGGCTGGCAAGTGCAGCCATTTTGTGCATGGCATCTTCGTTGGTGGCGTTTTGCGTCGAAGCAACCGAGACGTTAATCGTCATATTGGGGGAATCGCTTTGGTCGCCGTCGCTGGCTTGGGCTTGCGACATTTGTCGGTTGGCGGCGAATTTCTGCGCGAAGGCATTGAGCCGTTCTTGCATTTCGGAGGCGGGCGGGAATGGCTTGCCAGCGCGTTTATCGTCGATGAGTTCGACGTAGAAAGCCGCTAGTGGGTGGCCGTTTTTGGCGTCGCCTTCGAAGACTTCGTAGGCGGCATCGAGCATTTCGTTGCATTTCTTTGCATCGCCCGTGCGATCGGCGACTTCGGCATATTGCAGCTGTAACATGGCCGCCTCGGGGCCTTTATTGGCGGCTTCGAGCAAGTCGTCCATGAATCTCAGCGATTCGGTGAGGAGTTCGTCGCGTTTCGCCTTTTTCTCCATTTTTTCGTAGATATCGGCCATTTGGATGCATACGGCGACGTGTTCTTCGCCCTTCGTATTGGCTCGGATGGCGTCCATGAGCTCGATGGCACGCGGGTAGTTTTCGCCTTTTTTGATATAGAGACCGGCGGCGGCGGCGGCGGCATTCTTGTCGAACGTCAGCTGTTTCGTCTGCGGATTGACTTGCCAATAGAGCCGGTTAACGGTCTCGAAAGCTTCGAGCGCTTTGTCGTCGTCGCCGCTTTCGAGATAGATGCGCCCGGCGAGTCGTTGTACTGAGACGTCGTTTGGAATTTTTTCGATGAGAGCTTCGATGGCTGGTATTCCCGATTCGAAGTCGTGGGCGATGAGGCCGTGCTGAGCGATGCGGGCTAAGACGGAATTGTTATCGGGATCGAGATCGTGGGCCGCCTGCAGGACTTCTTCGGCAACGTCGAATCGCTTGAGAGCCCATTGAATTTCGGCGCGCAATAGCTTCGTCTCGATATCTTGGCGCGCATCGTCGGCTTTTTTGAGCATATCGTCGGCTTTGTCGAGATCGCCTTTTCCGTAATAGGCGCGCCCGAGTTCGACCATGACGTATGGATCGTCGGCATGCTTTTCGTATATCGCTTCGAGCCCTTCGATAGCTTCGACGAATAGCCCTTCTTGGAGGGCAATCCATGCCTTTTTGAATGCATCGCCGAGTTCGTCGTAGTGCTGTGCTTTGTCGAATGGGAGCGCCGTGACGTAGAGATTCCATTTATCGGACGTATCGAGCCCCGTGACGTGTTCTTCGCCGTCGACGTGTTCGTCGACGACTTTTTCTTCTTCCTCGAGTTGGTGACCTTTTTCGATGAGCTGATTGAGTTCGTCGCGCTCTTCGTCGGTCTGGACGTGGCGTGCCGCACGATCGATGGCATTTTGTGCCGCTTCGCTGTTATGGCATCGCATGAACGATTTCGCTTGTTCGAGGGCTTGGTGATAGACTTCGTGGGTGAGTTCCGACTTCTTCGCGGTAGCCGTTTGCTTTTCTTCGTCGGTTTTGGCGAGCTCAATGGCTTGTTTGATGCATCGCATCGCTTCGCCATAGTCTTTTCGCTCCATGTTGACGTTGCATTTGTCGACGTACCAAGCCGAATCGCGTCCAAATAGTTTATCGAATAGCCCCATGTTTTTGCTCCTCAGTCGTTATCTTTTATCGGTTCGTGATGCGGCGCCGCTTCGCCAGCGACATGTCCATGCCGTGTGGCGCTCCTGTGCCCGCGATATATCCATATATCTATATAAAATGATACAGCGCAAAGTCGTCGACGCGCGACGACAGATCAAACGTATGCGCCGATCGGTGTATGTCAAGGTATGTGCGATACATTTTGGCACTTTAAAACTGTATCGAACGCGTTTCGCCAGGGGCGATAGAGACGCGCGTCGAGGCGTATTTGGCGGCTTCGAGTGCATCGGTATCGTAGCTGCTCAGCGTATGGCTTTGGGGAATCGCATAGACTTCGAGCGTGATCGGTTTGCCGAAGATATTGAAGCCGGCGATGGCATTTTGCGTGCGAGCCGCTAGGTGTAGGACGCGGTTAGAGTGATCGTCGATGCGTTTGGCGACGAAATAGACCGATTTGGCATCGGGGCCCGTGAGGCTCAGTTTGGCGTCGGCCCAATCGAGCGATACGATTTCTCGTGTGACCGGATCGGCGCTGGCCGTGACTTTTAGGGCATGGGTTTGCTTGATGCATCGCTGTCGGCATGTCAACGTCATCGAATAGTTGCCCGGCGCGAGCTCTAGGCGAATGTCGCCGTCGGAATTGGCGTCGAATCGTTGACCTTTGACGACGGCATAGGCATCGGGAGGAAACACGGGCTGGATGATGACTGATTTGGCGACGGCGTCGGTGGGAGGGGGTTGAGCCGTATGGTTAGTGGGCGTCATATCGCCCACTGGCGTGGCAGAGGCGATCGCCGTTTGGCTATCGTCGGGCGATTCTGGGGTTGAGCGTTTTGCGCCCCCCTGATTGACTTTTTTAGGCGTTGCGATCGGATTGGCGCGTTGACGCGGTACTTTTGGCGTCGTCGGTTTGTCGAATCGTCGCCTCGGGGCTTCGACGTCCTTTGGCGCGGCCGTTTTCGAGTCGATAGCTTGCGATTCGTTTTCGCGATCGTCTGAACGAAGTTCGGGATCGACGCCTAATTCTGCATTTTCTTCGGCGTTGGTTGCGTCGCTGTGAATTATCGGTGCATCGGCTCGCGCATCTTTGGCGTCGCGCGTCGCGGCGAGTTGTGCATAAGCTAAGACGGTGAACGGGCGGTTGTCGTCGTTTTCGATGCGTCGTTCGGCGGCATCGGTTGGAGAGCCCTGATTTGTAGTGTTTTGGAGCGTTTGGGCAGTATGGCTCGCCGCACGCGCTTTGTCGGCGTCGATCGCTTCGATGGCATGGTTGGCGATGATGCCGTGGCCGTCGGCATCGGCATCGCTCGAGGCTAGTGCTATATAATAGATGCAAAAGGCGATGGCGGCGACGGCGACAGGGATCGAACACCATGCGGCGACGCGCCGCGCGCGGTTTCCTTGTCGCAATTCGTTGAGGAGAGCGAGCGCGCGAGCGTCGTCGGGGGCATAGCTCAAGATGATGTTGAGCGTTTCGAGTGCTTTGGGGATAGCTTTTTCGCGCGTTTGGACTCGAGCGAGTTGATTGAGTGTGTCGGTGATTTCGGGGATCGCCTTGGCGTTGAAATCGTCGACATCGGCAAAGTATTGCTCGAGGATTTGGGCATAATTGTCGAATTTGACCGTTTGGAGGATGGCGACTAAATCGGATTTGAGTGCGTCGGCATCGGCATATCGGTCGCTGGGATCGGTTTTGAGACAGCGGGCGATGACGTCGTCGATTTTCTTAGAAATCGCCATATTGCGGCGCCCTGGTGGCTGATAATGCCCATCGAGAATTGCCTTGAATATCGACATTGGCGTCGTGCCCGAGAACGGGAGAGCCCCCGTGAGGGCATAATAAAACACCGTTCCGAGCGAAAATATATCGCACGAAAAGCCATACGATTGCCCCTCGATGATTTCGGGGGGCATGTGCGCCGGCGATCCGACGAGGCTCCCCGATGTCGTCATGCGTTCTTTATCGAGTACGCGAGCAATGCCAAAATCGGTGAGTTTCATCGTGCCCGATTTATCGATGAGGATGTTTTCGGGCTTGATATCGCGATGGATAATGCCCGCCTCGTGAGCATGTTCTATCGCATCGCACATCGAACACGTCATGGCGACGGCGATTTCGGGGATCTTCGTCGGATGCGCTTTGATGAATTCGGCGAGCGTTGGCCCTTGGACGAGCTCCATGACGAGGTATTGTGAGCCGGTGAATTCGTCTTGCCCGGTGTCGTAGATCTCGACGATATTGGGATGATGGAGTTTGGCAATCGCCTCGGCTTCGCGCTTGAAACGCGCCGCACTCTCGGATTGCGTCGCCAAAAACGGATGCAGGAGTTTGAGCGCGACGAGCCGATCGAGACGCGTATCTTGGGCTTTATAGACGACTGCCATGCCTCCGCGTCCGAGTTCGTCGATGATGTGATAGCTCTGGGCTATGACTTTTCCGTCGAGCGATGTCAATTCGATATCCTGCGAGTTTTTATGAATTAGATTCCGTTTCTATGCGATTGGGTGAATAATAAACCGTATTGTGTCGTCTGTTCGAATAATATACATCGTCGTGATGAGGCGTTTCTCGTGCGCCAAGGCTCGCCATAGACGCCAATAGCGCATCGCTTTCGATATATCTTCGACGTGCCGAACATTGGGCGGCAATCCCACAATCAACTATGATGCCACAAATCGCAGAAAAAAGGCAGAAATTCGGCGATAAATAAATCGAGAGAGGGGAGCAAATGGCATTTGAAATGCCATTTGGGCTACGCTAAGATTGCACCTCAACGGAATGGGGGTATTGGCGCCGGCTTTGTCGATTGGGCGCCGATAAAAATAAAAAGGAGTAACGGAATGAAACGTTGGCAAAACTACGTAGCTTTATTCATCGCATGCGTCGCCTTACAAGGATGTGCCGATTCGTCAGACGACAGCACAGCAGGCAACGACGGAGCCAAATTGACGCTCTCGAAAGTGACCCCAGCAAACGGTTCAAAGGGAACAGTTGTCGCACTCGAAGGCGCGAAATTCGAACAGGGCATGGAAGTTTGCTTTGCCAATGCATGTGGCAAGGCAGAAGTCACCTCGGCGACGGCGGCAAAAATCGCTGCCCCCGAGGGCAAAGGCACAGTCGACGTTTGCGTCAAATCGGGGAGTGAACAAAGCTGCCTCAGCAACGCATTTATCTATGCCGAATCGTCGACTGCGACGTGCAACGCCGATGGCGTGAAATGTAGCGACGACAAACAATCGCTCATCACCTGCAAAGATAAAGTCGAAACGACAAAGCCATGCCCCAATGGGTGCGAAAATAACGCATGCCGCACGAATCCCGATCCTGGCACGAATCCCGATCCGGGCCAGTCGACATCGCCCGCCATCACGGGAATGAGCCCCGTGAGTGGAAAATCGGGCACCGAAGTCACGGTAACGGGCAATAACTTAGAAGCGACGTCGAAAGTTTGCTTCGGTTTGACGTGCGTCGATCCGAAATCGAAAGAAAAGACATCGGTCAAAGCCGTTGCTCCCGATGGAACGGGCATCGTGACGATTTCGATCAAAATCAACGACAAAACGATTAATGCCGGTAACTTTACTTATCTCGTCGATACGCAAGAGGCAAACGTCGTCGATTGGTGTCAATTGACTTATGCCGAAACGCCCGTCGTCGAAGGAACCCCCATCCAAGCCTATGCCCAAGTCTATAAAGCTGGGATTACGGGCAAAGAAGGAACGCACGCGGGCTTAGAAGGCGAATTTGGCTACATCAAGCTCAACGCCGAGGGAAGCTCCGATTTGTCGAATTATCGCTGGGTGAAGGCCGTCCGCAACGACAAATTCCAAGGCGAAGCCGCCCAAAATAACGACGAATTCATGCTCACCGACCTCAAACTCGACGTCGATGACTATCGCGTCGCCTACCGATTCTCGCTCAACAAAGGCGAATTCCTATATTGCGACGGCAACGGTTCGCAAGACGGCTTTAGCATCGAAAAAGCGCCCGTCATCAGCGTCAAAGAAAAAGCCCCCGATCCCGCAAAAACTGTCGCATGGTGCCAAATCATCGGCCCTGATTCGCTCCGTTCCGAAGTCGGCAAAGATACCGAATACGTCTATGCGCAAGCGTACGTCGAAGGTTGCACGAACTACCAAAACAACTGCGCCGATCTCAAAGCCCAAATCGGATACGTGACGGCCGCCAACGCCAACGCCCCCGACGAAAGCAAGGTAAAATGGGCACCCGCCGTTCTCAACGACAAATACGACGGTTCTATTGGCGAAAATCACGACGAATTCATGGCGAAGCTCAAATCCGATGAGCCCGGCGAATACAAAGTCGTCTATCGCATGTCGGTCGACGATGCAAAGACGTGGACTTATTGCGACGCCCAAAATAACAACACATTTAGCTACGCCGAAGGTACGACGTGGAACGTCACATCGCCCGAACAACCCGCCACAAAAATAGTCGACTGGTGCGAAATCCATCATCCCAAGGCGATCGAAGCACACGTCGGCGACGCTCCCACCACCGTCTACGGGCGCGTCCACGTCGCCGATTGCACAGGGGCCGACAAAGGCGAAGTCGCTTGCGATGGGCTCGAAGGCCGACTCTTGCTCAAGCCAAAAGCCCCCACGACCGGCGAACCAAAAACATACGACGCCACATTCAACTTAGGCGCGCGCGAAAACACCCTAGAACTCGCCCATAACGACGAATTCATGGTCGATCTCCCCATCCCCGAAACGGCTGGGCAATACGAATACTTCTATCAATTCAAGGGCAAAGACGACACCGAATGGAAATCGTGCAACACGCGCGGCGTCGACGCCGATGGCAAACCCGTTTTCGACGAAAGTGCCCCCGGCACGCTCTCCGTCACCGTCAAGCGTAAATTCGAACGTAGCAGCGACCTCAACTGCGGTTTTGCCCCCGACCTCGTCACGGCTGTCACGGGCAACACGGTTGTCAACAACGTCTCTGCCGAACTCTACTGGAAAGACAAAACCGAGGGCAAAGGCGCCGCCATCCCCGAAGTCAAAGCGATGACGATGTACTACATTGCGCAAGACAAAGCCGCCGAAAAGCCCGCCGAAACGAACCTCGACGAATGGTCACACGCCGTCGCCGCCTTGAGTGGCAATGTTGGCAATAACCAGATATTCGTCGCCAATGCGACATTCGACACCGCCGGAAAATACGCCTATGTCTTTGCCGTTGACCTCGTCAGCGACCCCGGCAACGCCGCCGAAGTCCCCGAAAAGCTCTTCTGCTACAAAGAGTGGAAAGAAAGCGGCTACGGCGAAATCGAAGTCACCGCCGCAAACGCCCAATAATCGCACGAATCCCTTCGTTCGATGCGCATTTGGCGTGCCTATCTCCGATACGGCACGCCGCTCGCCTATCGGCCTTCGGCCGATACGGCTCACATGTCGGGCTATGTGCTCCCGCTTGCCGTTGGCAAGCGGTCCGCGCATACGCCCTCTTTGCGTGGCTATTTCTAGCGAAATACGCCACGCTTTTTCATTTTTATCGCGCGGCTAGCGCAAACGCTTCTACGAGCCATTTCTCGCCCCATACCGTTGAGATTGCTTCGATCGCGGGCTTCTTTCGCCTCTATGGAATCATTAAGGCTTGCGGAGTGTTCAATTTGGCGTGAGAAAGATTTATTTGTTGAGTGGAATTGCGGTGCGTGTTATAAGCCGCACGTGTTTGCCTGTTTGAAAAGCGGGCATGGTGTTCGATTTTTCGTTTCGGCAGAGGATACTGTCGCCATCATGAAGTTCTATTTAGAACGGAGGGAGTGTAAAAATGGAAGCAATTAAGTCAGCATTTGCGTGGAATAACGGCGGTATTTGGATGTGGTTTATCTGCGCCGTGTCCGTTGGGTGTTTGGCACTACTCACAGAGCGCGTCTACTACATCTTCTTTAAATTCAATACGAATGCGCGTCAGTTGATGGATGCTGTTCAACGCAATGTCATTCAGAACAACATCGACGGTGCCGTCCAAGTTTGCAATGCTGCTCGTACGTCGGCAGTGGCTCGCGTTGTGAAAGCCGGTCTTGGCCGTGCCGATCGTTCGCAACTCGAAATCCAAAACGCCATCGAAGAAGCTACCCTCGAAGTCGTCCCCGAAGTGACGCGTTTCCTCCCGACTTTGGCGTCTTTGGCAAACATCGCTACGTTGCTCGGTCTTCTCGGCACGATTATCGGTCTTATCGATTCATTCGCCGCCCTCAAAGACGCTGCCCCCGACGAACGCCAAGAAAAATTGTCGGCTGGTATTGCTATCGCCATGAACACGACGGCATTCGGTCTTATCGTCGCCATCCCGACGCTTCTCTTCCACACGATTTTGTCGGTCACGGCAAAGAACATCCTCGACAGCATCGAACTCTGCTCGACGAAAGTCGGCAATCTCCTGAGCCAACGCGCGAAATAGTCGATAGATGCGCACGAATCGTGCGCATCTATGCATGACTCAACGATGCCGCTCAAGTGCGTGTGGCATCGTGTAGGCGCCGAGGAATAGATGCTGACGTGGGCGGCTTGCCCATGCGACAGAAACGGAGATTATGATGAGAAAAGTTCACACCACAAATATTGAGGAAGCCGAAAGCCTGAACCTGACCCCGATCATGAACATGGTTCTCGTTTTGATTCCTCTCATGCTTTTGAACGTCGTATTTATGACGATTAGCGTCATCAACGTCACGATGCCGCAGCGTAGCGCAGGCATAGCGCAAAATGGTGAGCCGCCGAAGCGTTTGCAGTTGTTTATTTCGAAGCAAGGATTCACGATCGTCAAAGGTGCGATGACATTGCCGGCGATTTCGGGTTGCCCCGAAGGCGGACCGACGATTTGCCCCAACGAGCCCTCGGCCAGCAACGAAACCGATAAACAAAACTGGTTAGAGCTCTACAACACGCTCGTCGGAATTAAGCAAGAACCCGATTGGCAAGATCACGAAACCGTCGAAATCGTCGGCGATTCGTCGATCGAATTTGGCGTCCTCGTCAAGGCCATGGATATCGCGCGTTATCAACGCGTTCCCCAAAGCGATTCAACGGCTCTCAAGGGCAAAGCCCTTGCGTCGAAAGAAGAATTGAACGAATCGCGCATCGTGATGACCGAAGTCACTGGCGGTAAGACGAATTTGGGCATGTTCCCCGTTGTCGTCTTGGGCTTGCCAACCGTCGCTCAATAAACGCTACAAAAGAACGATGCGACTGTCGCGGCAGTCGCAACCGTATAGATTTGCAAATTTCCATCTTGGTCGCAACGCTCCGAGATATAAGAGATACAAGGTTAGGACAGAAATGGCAGACGATAAATTGCTCGATAAACAAAGCGAGATGGAAGCTGAGTTGCTGGATCATTTGAAGGCAAAACGCAAGGCAAAACGCAATACCGATAGCGGCAAAGCCGACGTCACGCTCAACTCCATGATGGACATGATGACGATCATCCTCGTCTTCCTGCTCAAATCCTATGGTGAAGAGCCTATTACGATTTTGCCCAACACCGACGTCCCCATTTCGACGTCCGAAGTGTTGCCCTCCGATATGACCGTTCTCACCGTCAACAAGACGGGTATCTTCTTGCTCGGTACGCGTATCCTCGACTTGAGCGAAGGGAAAGTTCCTGCCAACTTCAAGAAAGGTGGCGAACAAGGTCTCATCATCGAACCGCTCGAAGCGACGTTGCGACAAGAAGTCGAAAAACTCAAGGGGCTCGCTCAGGCATCGGGCAAACAGTTCGATGGCGATATGACGATTATTGCCGACCAAAGCACGAACTATCGTCTGCTCGTCGAAGTCATGCAAACGGCTATTGGTACAGAATTTAAGAAGTTTAGATTTGCCGTTATTCAGGGTGGTTTGTCGCAAAGCGGTCGCGCACCCGTCCATCAATAGTCATTTTGCTACTGTGATGTATCGGCATGCGTTGTCGTCGCTTGCGGCAACGCCTTATCGTGCCGTATGACGACGAAAAATCCTTGAATCGTTGGAGGATTGCGCGATGGCCGTGCAAGAGATAAAAAAGAATCTTCGCATCGGCGTGTTCCGTGGCAAACAAAAGTTATGCGAGCGCGTCGTAACTAAGCGTTCTACCGTTACCGTAGGGTGCGAGTGCAAAGAAAGCGAGGAGACGCAGTTCATGGTGTTGTCTTCGGTCATGCCGAAGCAATGGGAACTGTTCATCTATTACCCCGAAAAAGACGCCTACGCCCTTCACGTTACGAAAAAGATGCGCGGGCGCATCATCGTCAAGGATGGCGTATCGCTCGAAATTAGTCCCGATCTCAAGCCGGGCAATGGCATTCGCATCAAAGGCGACGATATCTATATCGCCCTAACGCGAGCCTCGCGCGGGCGCATCGTCATCGGTGGAAAGATCTTATTCTTGTTCCAGTTTGCGTCGATTCGCGACGAAGGTGCTGTCGCTCGCATGCTGAACCAGAAGGCGGCTTATCGTCGAGGCATTGGATCGTTTCTCAAGAGCGCACTCGGCGTCGCACTCATCCTCTCGTTCCTCGCTCACTTAATTCCGTTGCTCTACATCGGTTTGCAAGATTGGCCGCGAAACGACGAAGTCGTCCTCATGCCGTCGTGGGCGAAGCCCGTCACGCTCGAGGAGATGAAAGTCGAAATCGAAAACGAGGAACCCCAAGATGAAGAGCCGACGATCGTCGAACAAGGCGATGACGTGCTCCCATCGGTCGACGAAGGACCGTCGAATATTCCCGATCCGAATTCGTCGCTTAGCCGTGGCGAACTCATGGATCAAATCACCGACAAACACCGCGAGCAAGGTGCGATGATTACTGCGCAGATTTTGGGCGTCGAAGGTGGTATCGAGGGCTTCTATGGCGATATGCTCGGCGCGAATACCCATATCGCCGATATGTCGGATATTTCGGCGGGCGACATTGGGCTCGGCGCCTCGGGCAACCTCTTGAACCAGTTGGCGGCAGCCGAGGGCGGCGGTTCTGGTGGCGGCTTGATGGGCATCGAATCGGGAACGGGTAATTCCGGACCGAAAGTCGTCGTCGATGGCGCTTCGAAAAAGCAAACGACGGCACATGCCAAAGTCGAATTCAAGATGACCGATAAGAGCGATTTCGTCGGCGCGGCTCCGGCCGGTAGCAAAGACGCCATCGAAGCCATGTTCCGCAAAAAACAAGGCGATATCAAGACGTGTTATCAACGCGTGATGAATGCGCAAGGTAAGGCTTCTGGTCGCTTTGTGTTGGCCATTACCGTCGCCAAAGATGGATCGGTGCTCAAAGTCGATAAGATCGAAGATCAAATCGGCGGTGAGATGTATACATGCGTTCGCCAGCGCATCATGAACTGGAAGTTCGGCGCGCTCAAGGCTCCTATCGCATTTAAGAAGACTTGGGTATTTAGTTAATCGCATCGTCGATTTTGCCCATGCATCTATGCCCGCTACATCGTGCCATTGGCACCGATGAGCGGGTTTTTTTATGGCTCGTGCTAGCCATCGAAATAGCGCGGTGTATGCGCGCAACGCAGTGAGCACATAGCCGCGCCAGGAGCGCGTATTGCCCGGGAGGGCAATAGCGCAACGGCGTAGGCGTATTGCCCAGGAGGGCAATAGCCGAGCCCCGAAAAAACGCGGTGTTTTGCAGATGTGTGTATAGGTAGGTGTGCACAAATGCTTGACGGTTGTTGGCATTAAACGTAGAATATAGGCCGATTTTTGCGTTCGCAGTCGCTAGGCTTGCGGGCTTTTTGTTTGAATTTAGAGCATTTAAGAGGGTTCCATGTTCGAAACGATATCGAAAGGGTTTCGCGATATATCGCAACGGATGCGCGGTGTTCGCGAGCTCAACGCGTCAAATATCGACGAAGCGCTCAAGGCGATACGTGCGTCGTTGCTCGAGGCCGACGTCAACTACCACGTCGTGAAGCGTTTTTTGGAGCGCGTGAAGGACCGAGCGATAGGCGAAGAAGTGCGTGTCAAGGTGACCGACGCGCAAGGCAATGTGCACAAAGTGACGCCTGGGCAGCATTTCATCAAGATTTGTCAAGAGGAACTCGAAAACCTCATGGGGCCGGTCGATCCGGAGCCTGTGAAGATGGCCGGGAAGGCGCCGACGAAGGTGATGTTGGTCGGTTTGCAGGGGTCGGGGAAGACGACGACGGCGGCGAAACTCGCGTTTTGGCTCATGGAGCAATACAAGGCGAAGCCGCTTTTGGTTGCCGGCGACGTGTACCGCCCTGCGGCGGTGAAGCAGTTGCAAGTTTTGGGTGAATCGCTCAAAGTGCCCGTTTATTTTCGCGATAATGCCGACCCGGTCGATATTTGCACCGAGGCGATCGATTATGCGCGCAAGAATGGTTGCGATTTCGTCATCTTCGACACGGCTGGGCGGCTTGCCGTCGACGACATTCTCATGAGCGAGCTTTCGGAAATCGCCGAAGAGACGAAGCCGGAGAACATTTTCTTAGTTTGCGATGCCATGATTGGGCGCGATGCGGTCAATACGGCGGTGCAGTTTAACGAGAAACTCGACCTCGACGGCTTCATTATGACGAAGCTCGATGGCGATGCGCGTGGCGGTGCGGCACTTTCGATTAAAGAAGTGACGGGCAAGCCGATTCGTTTTATTGGCGAGGGCGAACAAGTCGAGAAACTGAAGATATTCCGCCCCGAGGGGCTTTCGAGCCGCATTTTGGGGTTTGGCGATATCGTCGACATCATGATCGACTTCGAACGCGTCGTCGACGAAGAGCGCGCGCAGAAAGATGCCTACGAAATGTTGTCGGGCGATTTCAATTTCCATCACTTCCTCGAACAGCTCAACATGATTCAGAAGATGGGGTCGGTGCGCGACATCATGGAGCGGATGCCGTTCTTCTCGGGGATGAGCGATAAGGTCAATATCGACGAATCGGAGATTACGCGCATTAAGGCGATGATCCAATCGATGACCGAGGCGGAGCGCCGCCAACCCGATTTGATGAAATCGCGTTCGCGCCAGATGCGCGTGGCCAAAGGTTCTGGCTTGACGCTCAAACACGTGACCGATTTGATGCAACGCTTCGAGCTCATGCGCACGATGATGGGGCGTCTCGGATCGAATACGAGCTGGTTGTCGAAGATTCCAGGGCTTGCGCAGCTCAATTCGTTGCGCCAGCTATCGAACATGGACTTCAGCGAGATCTTCGGTTCGATGGTCGAATCGGCATTGCCACAGCCCGATCCGTCGCAAATGTATGCTGGGCTCCCGCGCGGTTATACACCGCCAGGATTCCAAGGCAATATGATGGCGCGCGAAAAGCTCACCAAAGAGCAGAAGCAGAAACGCAAACTCGCTCGCGAATCGCGTAAAAAGAAAAAGTAATGATGTAACTTGAGGTTCGAGGCGATGAGTATTCATCGCCTTTGTTTTTTCGATACGCCATTGTCGGGAGCATGCACTATGGGCGATATATATGCAAAGATCATCGGGCACGATGCCATTAAACACGGTCTTTTGCACGCCGTAGCGACGAAACATTTGCACCATGCATTGCTCTTTATGGGACAGGCGGGCGTTGGCAAATCGACGATGGCTCGCGCTTTTGTGCAATCGGTCTTTTGCGAACTATCGACGCCAGATTCGTTGCAATGTTGCGGAATATGTCATAATTGTGTTCGCATAGCGCAGAATATTCATCCCGATGTGATTACGATCGAACCCGATTCGGCGACGTTCAAGATCGAGCTCATTCGAGATTTGCAAAAGCGGCTCGGGCTCGCGCCCTACGAGAGCGATAGGCGTTTTGTCATCATCAAAGACGTTCACAAGATGCAAGATGCCGCGGCCAATAGCTTGCTCAAGACGCTCGAAGAGCCCGATCCCTTTACATCTTTTATATTGATAACGTCGCAACCACAGAGGTTGTTGTCGACGATTATTAGCCGTTGCCAAGTCGTGAGATTTGCGTCGTTTGAGCGCGATGTGATTGCCGATTACCTCGTTCGTTGCGAAGACGTCGAGCCCGAAATCGCCCAGCAGACGGCGATTTTGGCAGGCGGTAGTTTGGGCAAGGCGCTCGATTTGTTACAGGGCACAGATCAGGACGAACTCGTCGTGATCCTCGACAAGATCTTATCGATGCGTTCGATGGACGACGCGTTTGCAACGGCGGGAACGCTCAAGGGCAAGAAAGACAAAGCCGAACACCTGCTTTTGTTATTGTTGACGTATATGCGCGATATGGCATTGCTCAAAGCGGCGCCCAATGCGCCGATCGTCATGACGCATTATCGCCAAGCCATGATGCGGCGCCTCGACAAAGTGTCGCTCAAATCGATCGAGCGCGCGACGCAAATCATCGTCGACGTCCAAGAGGCATTTTTGGGCAATGTCAACGAGGTCGTCGCTTGGGAACGGCTTTTGATGGGGTTACACACAGTCGTGTTCGATGCATAGGCGCGTATGATAATCGTTTTTCACATAGTACTTTGAAAGTTATATGACTATGTAACTATTCGGAGTCGTATGTTTTCGTATATATACATTTTATTGCAAAAGGAGTAATCTTTTGATTCACAACAACGATAATAATCAAAGCGAGATCGACGGGGTATCGACAGATTCGCCGGGGTTTGGCGATGATGACGATTTGGTCGTCGAGGGCAATTCTATATTAGAGCCCGATAGTCGGCGTGAAAAGCCGGTTTCGTCGAATAAAGAAGCCGAATTGCTCGACGACGCCAGCCATGAGCCGTTGACGTTTGGCGCAGCGGTGACCAAAGGCATTGGCGAGACGTTGAACACGCTCAACGCCTTTATCCATGCGCCGAAAGAGATCTTGGGTCTCAATATCATCAATATATTAGAAGGCATGGCGTATTTTGGAACGTTGACATATCTCGTTCTATATATGCACGAAAATATCGGCGTGTCGGATACGGTTGCGGCCTTTAGCGTGTCGCTGTTTACGATGACGATAACGATATCGCAGCTCTTGTTTGGCGGCGTATCGGATAAGCTCGGTGCAAAGCGAGCCCTAGGCATTGCCTTGTGTTGTTTGTTGGTATCGAGGTTTGTCGTAGGCTTTGCCGAGCCCGTTCTGGGAGCGGCTGGCGGATCGGGGCTTGGGTCGCCGCTCTTCGTCGTCGTCATCGTGGCGTTATTGTTTGGGGCGCTATCGTATGGGCTTTATCAGCCGTCGATTTATGCGGTAACGCGCGAGTATTCCGATGAGCGAACGTCGGCCGTCTCGTATGCCATGCTCTACGCTGGTATGAATTTGGGTGCGTTTGTCATGGGGCTCGTCTTGCCTTGGGTGCGCCGCGAATCTGCATCGGTGTTCGACAATAATGGGTATACGGGAAGCCTTTGTTTCTTGGCATTTTTGATGATATTTGCGCTTGGGGCGTATTTCGTCTTTATCAAGCGTTCTAAGGCAAAGGCGCCCGGCGATGGCAAAGAATCGGTCATAGAATCGGTCAAAGAAGAAGCGAAAGCGGTTGAAGAGCCTGAACACGTGCATTTGAGCTTTATCGAACGGCTCAAGCGCCATCCTTTGGCAGACTTGAAATTCGACTTCTTCATCTTCATTCTCATCCCCGTTCAGACGCTATTTGCGTATCAGAACATACTCATACCGACGTATTTGACGCGTTGTTTTGACGAATACCCGACGATATCCGACAACTTCGAGACGTTTAGCAATCTCAATCCGCTCATCGTCTTTGTGACGGCGCCGATTATTGCGGCGCTGACGGCGCGAGCCAATGTCTATAAGATGATGATCATCGGTACGACGGTGATGGCGTTGCCGACGTTTTTACTCGTCTTTGGTCAGACGCCGTTTACATTCTTGACGTTTGTATTGATCATGTCGATAGGCGAATCGATGTGGCAACCGCGCTTTTTGCAGCACGTTGCCGAAATTGCGCCCAAAGACAAGGTTGGCGCCTATATCGGGATTGCGCAATTGCCGTGGTTCCTGACGAAATTCATCGTCGGATTGTATGCCGGTTATTTCATGGAGCACTTTATCCCCGCCGGTGCAGATCAAAGCCCCGAATCGATGTGGTTTATCTTTGCGTGCATTGCCATGATAAGCCCAGTAGCACTGTTCTTGGCTCGCAACTGGTGCAACGTTACGAAGAAGGCGTCGCAAGCGCTTGGATGATATCGGAGGCGCAAGTGCCGTTGCCGCGCGATTGTGCGGCGCGGCGACCTGCCACGCTATGTAGATGTGTCGCCCAAGCGGCGGCTTCGAAGGCGTCGAACCATCGGCAGAAAGCGCCGCACCGAGCTTGTGCGACGACGCCGCCGAGGATGCCTGCAAATACGTCGCCTGCGCCAGCCGTTGCAATGGCTGGGTTGGGGTATGGATTGACAGCAAGCCGCCCTGGGGCGACGCGCGTCGGGCGGCCAGCGATGAGCGTGACATGGGATTTGAGCACCGTCGTGACGCCAAATTTGGCGGTCAGGGCTTGTGCGCTTTCGACGGGATGATAGAGAATGTCGCGCGTTTTGGTTTGGAGTAGTCGAGCCGCCTCGGCTGGGTGCGGCGTGATATAGCGTTCGTTGGCGGCGAATGCGAATTCATCGCGCGTTAGAGCCCAAAGTGCATCGGCATCGAGTACGATGCGTTTATCGAACGACTCGCACGCATGGATGATTTGCAGCGCCGTTTCATCGCGTCCGAGCCCGGGCCCGACGACAAGGCAGTCGGCGGCGTCGAGTAGCGGCGCGAGCTTTTCGGGGCAGAATGTGCCATCTTCGTCGCATATCGTCGTGCGCATGATTTCGTCGCAGGTGGAGACAGGGGCGCGCGTAGCGAGTGTGGCTAGCCCGCATCCCGAGCGGAGAGCGGCACGTGCCGAGAGAGATGCGGCTCCGGGCATCGATGCCGCACCGCCGATGACGACGACGTGACCGCAATTGCCCTTGTGCAAATCGATGCGACGTTGCGTATTGGGGGCGAATTGGCGATGGCAGAGTTCATCGCTCAAGACGAGGCAGCGATAGTCGGGCGAGGAATAGGGAGCCAGCCCGATGTCGACGCAGACGACGTTGCCACAGTGCGCCGGACCATCTCCGAAAAAATGCCCGAATTTGGGCGCGGCAAATGTGACAGTGGCATCGGCGAAGATAGCTCGCGGGGGACGTTCATCGTCGATGGCGCCACAATAGCCCGTATGTGCATCGACCCCCGATGGCATGTCGATCGAGACGACGGGGCACGACAAATCGCTAATGCACTGGTAAATGCGATTGAGTCGGATGTCGTGGCGCGGTTTGTAACCCGTGCCAAATATGGCATCGATGACGACGACATCGCGTCGGCGCGACCATTCCAATATTCGACCGGCGTCGTTTGCATTTCGAATGTGAAAGCGCGACAGCGATTTGACGCGCTCGAACATGTATAAGGCATCGGGCGTTTTGGCGCCTTGTGCCTCGAGTACGAAGAGATGGACGTCGATATTGCAACGCGAGAGATACCAAGCGGCGGCGAATCCATCGCCACCGTTATTGCCTGCGCCGCAAATGATGAGGATTTCTTGTGCATTGGGGTATTGTGCCAAGACGTATTGTGCGACTTCGCGCCCTGCGATTTCCATGAGTTCGCGTCCGCGATTGGCGATGGCGTCGATTTCGGCGGTTTCCCAAGTGCGCATCGTCGCCGGCGCAATACAGTAATTGCCGTCGAAGTGGCGCGGTGGGTTCCAGTTGTATGTCATTTATCACTCCAAAAACGCATGGTGTGCTCGGGGCATTGGCGCACAATTGGGCGCGCCCCCTTGGGCGCACTTCTATTGCATATCGGGCAAATAGCATAGAAAATTCGGATAAATGCGCTGTTTATCGAATGTATTTCAGAAACCGTCGATCGACCGTCGTTTTGGGAATGAGTCGACGTGCTCGCATGTTGAATTGGATAAACGCTACTCCATTGAGTGGATAAAGTGGATAAACCATACATCAATCGATCTGTCTTGATCTTCTCGTTTTTGAATCCATTTGGCGGTAACAATGCCAGAATTGTGGATAGTAAAATCGCGCATAATGGTTTTGCTCTAGGGATTGCGCAATGGCGTGGAGGTCTGAGTTGATGTCATATTCGGGCCAGTTTTTCATTTCTAGAATGGCATCGTCGTCGTCTGAAATGTCAATTGAAATCGCATAGAGGGTATAGAAATGAAAAATAATATCGTTGGTATCATCGTTCGTTGTTTCGTCGTCTTATCGCTGTTGCTGGTCTTGCCGCAAGCTGTATTTGCGCAAGAAGAAGGCAACTCTGTTGAACGAGATAGTCGTACTGCACGACAAAGGCATGAAATGATCGTGCAGATCGGGGCGTCGTATTTGTACGATGCAAAAAACTCTGGGTTGAATCCGTTCGATACTGAAAGATTTGATGAGGATAAAGCAGCATCGGCAGGGATTGGTTTGGGCATAGGGTATAGTTATCGATTTGCGTCGTTTTATCGAATGGGCGTAGAGTATACCATTATTGGCGAAACAAAGATCGGGGCAAAATTGAGTCAATTCGCATGGCAACACGATTTTATTGCCTATGAGTCGGATTTCTTTGAATTCTCGATAGGCATTGGGGCAGTCTATGGACACTGGACGGATTATGTCGAAGATTTTAGTAAAAAGATAAAAGATTTTGGCGAAGATGGAACAAAAGAAGAATTCGACTTGCGCTTGCGATTGGGGTTTGATTGGCGCATCACCGATTTAGTATCGTTGCGGCTCAATGCCAATATCGATAAGGAAATGTTTGGTTATATTCGAACGAAGACTGATTTTTACGTGCATAAACATGTTTGGAAGACTTTTGGGTGGACATATACTATTGCGTTTGGCGCGGTGATGCATTTCTAGCGTATGATTGAATTGAAAGGCTAGTCATCGTAGGGATGTACAAACGATTGTTTGCGTTCGATCCGAAGCCCGTTAGGGCTTCTGGCGAGTAGCCCCCGGCAACGCCGGGGTTAAAAGATGCCACAATTCATATAAACCCCGTTAGTGGTTTCCGAGATGATAAACGATGCTAATTCCTATGTACAAATTTGTGTTTATGACGTTTTTGCAGTGCAATTGCGAGATGTACTCGAAGGCTAATCGCCCCCACGAGTTACGGTTGTTTTCATTGTAGTCTGAATATCGGTGTTTGTAGCTGGTTTGATTACATATCATCTAATGTGTGAAGTGTATTCCGTAGGCATACATTGCGAGACAGTTTGTTTTACAAAATTGTTCTTGAAACGTAACAAAAAAAGTGGTTACATGACTACATCAATCGATACTTTATCGATAATGTCTGCATTTACGAGTTTTCTCACGAGGACAGATAGGTGCGAAAGATGAACACTCATTTGGAGGTTTTATGCGGCAGGAAAGCATTGTTGCTTTCACATTAGTTCTTTGCTTATGTGGATGTAGCGAGCTGGATTCTGTGCCAGAACTCGTTGAGACGCAGCATGCGCTCAAGACGTGCACAATCGTTTTGGGCGGTGGTGGAAAGTCTCAGACGATATCGCCATCGTTCGATAGTTCATCGGGGAGTTATACGGTGAACACGACGAAGGCATGGGATTTCATTCGATCGACGAGTGGTGATTGTACGTTTACGATCTATAATGATGCCAATCAGCGAGGTCGTTATGTCACGCTTGGCACGAACTTAGACAAGCGCATTCGCGCGGGTGAGGACGGCATCCGCTACAAAGACGATGGTGGGGGAGCCACGTGGCGCGTTCGATCGGTTAAAATTGATCCTGTTTCTAACACGAATTGTTTTGTGAGCATCGGTGGTGGTGGCGTGCGGATGCATTATTATCCAGGTTCGTATGCCCAAGTTCCTGCGATGGATAGAATATCGTATTTTTGGGGCGGCAATTGCGATGCCAAAGCGTGGAATGGGTTTTCGTATGGTGCGAATGACTCGGACAATCGGTACGTCGGTCTTCGTACGAATGCTCTGAATTCAACTCAGGCTTCGTCTCGAGCAGTTTTTGACCCCGGATTTCGCGTGAGATCGCTCACGGTTCGCGACTGGGGCACGAGTAATTGCACAAGTGCAACGAATCTCAATCGCGATTATGGGCGTTGTTTGCCCTCGATTATGCTCAATTCGTCGATTTATTCGACGACGAGTGCGACCGATAGAGATCGCGATGGGCTCAACGACGAACTCGAAAACGTCCTCGCAGATGCATTTACGGCAATTGCGATGAATCATTCGACCGAAGATGCAACGCGCCCCTATGCACAAAGCGATATCACGAATAACACGGACAATAGTTATCCTTATTATGATCACAAGGGTAACCCCGTCATCGAACCCGTTGTCGTGTTTCAGACGCGAAAGGCTGCATCCGATTTGAACAATCGGATAGAAGTTGCCTATATGCAAATATGGAAACGCGATAAATATGGGGCAACACTTTGTCCAGGTCATTGGGGCGATACGCAATCGGATGTATTCACATTGGAAACGCCGCCAGTTGGCAACGCATTGCACGGGAAATTTTGGTGGTTTAAGTCGACGAGAGCCATGTCGTCTGCAACACGCGTAGCACCGGCGAGTTTTGCAGGCTCAATGCTCGATGGAGATGACTATGGCGTCGATGAAGATCCGACAGGATATGCGGTGGATTCGGCGAGCTTCCACACAGTGTATGATCCCGAGCTCATCGCTACGCAAGAGTCTTTGGAGCTAGAAAGTCTTGATGATGTCGAAAGCGAATCGATCGATGATAGATTGATGGGGCTCGATCTGGAGTTGGTTGATCCGTCGATTAAAGATGCTGATAAATCAATTGCCGTTGAATCGATGATTCATAGTGGTAGTAATGTTGTGCCTACTTCGATGGATAGTGATGATGTTAGCAATAAAAATACGAGTGAATTCGATTGGGTACAAGGTGATACCCACATTTAATGATACAGTAGAGGAAATCCAGGGGATTGCAAGGTTTGCAGATACACTTCCCGGAGTGGACAAGATCCACCTTCTTCCGTATCACAGACTTGGACAGGATAAATATGAGGGACTTGGCAGACCATATCTGATGGGAAATGTGGAACCACCGTCCAAAGAGCATATGGAAACATTAAAAAAGGCAGTACATGCAGTCTGCGGTCTGGACTGTCAGATCGGTGGATGAGGCATTTTTTGCATCTGATCCGATTATTGGAATAAAAAAGAAAAACAAATAAAAACAACATAATTAAACCCATAAAAACAACATAAAACAACGGATTCGTATTGACTTTTTATGACTGATAGTGTAGAATCACAGGTAGAAACGTCAAAAACTATATCAATGCCTTAAGGAGGAAAATGAGCATGGTAAACGAATATGAAATCAAAAAACAGATCTGCGACATCGGAAGAAGAATCTACAGCCGCAACATGGTAGCTGCAAACGATGGTAACATCTCTGTAAAACTGAACGACAATGAATTTCTTTGCACACCTACAGGTGTATCCAAAGGTTTTATGACACCGGAGTATATCTGTAAAGTAGACAGAGAAGGAAATGTGATCCAGGCTAACCCGGGATTCAAACCATCCTCTGAGATCAAAATGCATATGAGAGTTTATGAGAAGAGACCGGACGTAGGTTCTGTTGTACATGCTCATCCGATTTATGCAACATCTTTTGCAATTGCAGGTATTCCGCTGACACAGCCGATCATGCCTGAAGCAGTTATCTCACTTGGATGCGTTCCGATTGCTGAATACGGTACACCATCTACAATGGAGATTCCGGATAATCTTGAGAAATACCTTCCATATTTTGATGCAGTTCTTCTTGAGAACCATGGAGCACTGACATGGAGCACAGACTTAAACGCAGCTTACATGAAGATGGAATCTGTTGAGTTCTACGCACAGCTTCTGTATCAGTCAAAAGTTCTTGGCGGACCTAAGGAATTTGATGAGAAGAACATCAAGAAACTGTATGAAATCCGCCGTAAATTCGGTATGGCAGGCAAGCACCCTGCAAACCTCTGCCTGAATAAAGATGGCCATAACTGCCATAACTGCGGCGCG
>OQWM01000470.1_pt1 | contig 25485 bp, 20 predicted proteins | sample 1691531 | NCBI WGS metagenome assembly OQWM01 (sample SAMN03418257, study PRJEB22391) | human gut metagenome | biome: human-gut; feature: organic feature; material: feces | host: Homo sapiens | place: Tanzania | collected 2013-01
TTTTGTGGGGCACGGCACCGGCCGCGAGCTGCACGAGGATCCGGAAGTGCCCAACTATGGGCATCCGGGGCGCGGCCCCCGTCTGGTGCCCGGCATGACCATTGCCATCGAGCCGATGATCTGCCAGTACGACTACAAGATCAAGCAGCTCAGCGACGGCTGGACGGTCAAGACCAAGGACGGCGGTCTGGCAGCGCATTTCGAGCACTCGATCGCCATCCTCAAGGATCGTACCGAGATCATGACCCGTGCATGGGATGACCCCGATTTTGACCCGGATACCTTCAGCCTGAAGTAAACGGGAACTGCTTTGCACACAAACCACCTGCATCGAAATGTAGATGTCCATAAAACAGCATCAGTCCCGGCAGTAATGTCTGCCGGGATTGTTCTTGCCGTACATTGAAGCCATATGATATGATTAAACAGACTGATAAACTTGAGTTTATTTGATTAAGGAGAATTGAAAATAATGTTGGAATTAAAAAGATTGTCAGTTGATGATGGCTTAGATATTTACACAATGCTGCAAGAGATCCCTGCTGAAGAAAATGGATTAATTAACAAAGCCAACGGATTAACATTTGATGAGTATAAAGAATGGCTGATTGTAAAACAGAGGGATTCTGAGCAAGAAGGGATTGTAGATGGTTGGAAAGTGCCTTCTACAACTTTTTGGCTATATGCTGATGGTATTCCGGTTGGATTTGGTTCTGTCAGACATTTTTTGACTGAGGCACTGAGAAAAGCAGGAGGAAATATCGGGTACGGAATTGCACCAGCGTTTCGTGGAAAAGGATATGGAAAAGAACTGCTGAGATTATTGCTTAATGAAGCGAAAGAAATGGGAATAGATAAAGTGTTAGTAACCATTCTTTTAGATAACATAGCATCTCAAGCTGTGGCAATAGCAAACGGAGGTGTTGTTACTGAAAGAACTGACGAGAGAGTTTTCATTTGGATTGATACTAAGAAATAAAAAGGAAAATCAATTCCAATTTGTCAAACAGTAAGGGCGCACTTCTATACACCATTCGGTGTAGTGCGGTAATGTGCGATTTTGCACCGCATCCAAGCCTCCCGCGTCAGAGGGAGCCATGGATATTCCAGCCCTAACATAAAAAAGAATCCGACCTTTGATTGCAGCCATAGGTCGGATTCACTTTTTTATGAGCAACCAGCTAACCTCCGGCGGCTCTTTTCGTTTTCCCGGGTTATTCCTTGTCCTCGAGATAGCTGCGCACCAGCTCCTGCAGCAGCTCATCGCGGTCGATGCGGCAGATGAGCGAGCGGGCGTTGTTGTAGTTGGTGATATACGTGGGGTCCTCGGAGAGGATGTACCCCACGAGCTGATTGATGGGGTTGTAGCCCTTGAGCATCAGCGAGTCGTATACCGAGGAGAGGATCTCCCGAATCTGTGCGCGATTGGATACCGTGGCGAACGGCTTGGTGGCGTCACCCATGTCCGCAACCCCCTTCAGTCAAAAATTTCTTTCTGTTATTACCATACCACAGCGGCGGGCGAGTTTCAAGGAAAATCTTACCGGATGACAGCGCCGAAGTTCTCGCGCAGCGCGTCGAGCACCGCGCGGACGGCTTCCTCGGCGTGATCGTCGGTGAGCGTACCGTCGTCCGAGCGGAGCGTCAGCGAGAAGGCGACGCTCTTCTTTCCGGGGGCGACGGAGGCGCCTTTGTAGACATCGAAAAGCTCAACCTTTTCAAGGAGCTTGCCCGCTCCGGCGCGGATGGCCTTTTCAAGGCTTGCGGCGGGAATTTCGTCGTCGCAGATAATGGCAAGGTCGCGGGTGGACGCCGGGAAGCGCGGGGTGGGCTTGAACTTCTTGTCGATTATGCGGTTTGCGAAGATGTCTGCAATATCCACGGATGCCACATACGCGCGGGTTCCGATGCCGTAATTCTCCAGAACGGCGGGGGAAATTTCGCCGATAACGCCGATTTTCTTTTCGCCGACGGTGATTTCGGCGCAGCGGCCGGGATGGAACGCCGGGTCGGTTCTGAGGGCGGAATATTCCACGCCCAAAACGCCGAGCTTCTCGAACGCCTCATTCAGAATACCTTTAAGGGCGAAGAAATCCTCTTTATCGCCGAAGGTTCCCACCACGGCGACGGCGCGTTCGTCCGGAAGAATATCCGGGGTTTCCTTCGGCAGATAGACCTTGCCCATTTCGTAAAGGCGGCCTGCCAGATTGCGGTTGTTGTAGTTGCGGGCGATAACCTCAAGCATGGAGGGCACGCAGGTGGTGCGCATTACGGAGGTGTCCTCGCCGAGGGGGTTTGTGATTACAACGCTGCGGCGCAGCTCGCTGTCCTCGGGAAGATTTATCTTGTCGTAGTATTTGGGGCTGATGAAGCTGTAAGTTTCAATCTCATAGCAGCCGTTGGCGCGGAGCAGCTCGCCGAGGCGTTTTTCGAACTTCTGCCCGGCGGTAAGACCGCCCTGTGCGGCGCCGGTGACGGCGGTGTTCGGAATAACGTCGTAGCCGTAGAAGCGGGCAATCTCCTCGGCAATGTCCGCCTTGTGTCGGGTGTCTCCGGCACGGAAGGAGGGCACGGTGATAACGCCGTTTTCCACCTTGTAGCCGATTTTTTCGAGGATGGAAATCATTTTCTCCGCGGAAATGTCAATTCCGAGGAAGCGATTTATCCATTCCGGGCAGAAATCCACGGTGACGGGGGCTTCGTTTGCATTATCTATGTCGATATAGCCGCCCACGACCTCGCCCGCGCCGAGCATTTCCACAAGCTGGCAAGCTCTGTTCACCGCGTCCATACACATTCTTGAATCAAGACCCTTTTCAAAGCGGCCGGAGGATTCCGTTCTCATGCCGAGCTTCTTTGCGGTGATACGAACGGAGGAACCGAGAAAATTCGCGGACTCGAAGACCACGGTATCGGTATCGTCCTGAATTTCGCTGTATTCGCCGCCCATAACGCCCGCCACGCAGGAGGGCTTCTCCTCGTCGCAGATAACGAGCATATCCGGGGTGAGCTTGCGCTCCACGCCGTCAAGGGTGGTTATGCTCTCCCCCTCTGCGGCGTTGCGCACGACGATTTTGCCGCCCTTGAGATACTTGTAGTCAAAGGCGTGCATGGGCTGACCGTATTCAAGCATAACATAGTTGGTTATGTCCACAAGGTTGTTTATGGGGCGAACGCCGCTGGCACGCAGGCGTTCACGCATCCAGCGGGGCGACGGAGCAATCTTAATATCCCTTACCATTCTGGCGACGTAGCGGCGGCAAAGGTTCGGGTTTTTGACTTCGACGGAAAGCAGGTCATTGATATTGCCGCTTTCGTGCTCGACCTTCGGCTGCGGGAGGTGAAGCTCCTTGTCAAAGGTCGCGGCAGCTTCCCTTGCAAGGCCGATGACGGAAAGGCAGTCCGGGCGGTTGGAGGTTATCTCGAATTCCACGGTGGTATCGTTGATACCGAGAGCGTCGCGGATGTTATCGCCGGGCTTGCAGCATTCCTGAATGATGAGAATGCCGTCCTCGATGGCGTAGGGGAAATCGTGAACGGTTACGCCCAGCTCCGCAACGGAGCACATCATTCCCTCGGAAACGACTCCGCGGAGCTTGCCTTTCTTAATCTTCACGCCGTTTGCAAGGGTTGAGTTATCCAGCGCAACGGGAACGAGAGCGCCCTCGAAAACATTAGTGGCGGCGGGGACTATCTGCACGGTGCGGTCGCCCACATCCACTTGGCAGATTTGAAGCTTGTCGGCGTCCGGGTGCTTTTCAATATGAGTGATTTTACCAACAACGCAGTTGGTTATATAGTCCGCTTCCTCGGAATAGCATTCGACCTTGGAGCCGGACATGGTCATGGCGTCGCAGAACTGCTTCGGCGTAACGCCGGTTTCAACATAGTCGCCGAGCCATCTTAATGACAGATCCATTATTATCCTCTTTTCTTACAGTCGCCCACAGGCGCAAAATTTAATCTTCTACTCCGCCTTTCGCGGCGTCGTTAAGCACTACGGAAAGTGCGGAGCCGTCAACCACAAGGCTTTCGTATACGTTTTGGGGAAGGAAGCCTTTTACAAGCAGTATCTTAAAAAGATAAACAACCGTATCGGTTCGCTTTGCAGCTTCGGCATAGTCGCCGGCTTCGGCGGCTTTGAGCAGCGCAACGGAGTGGTCGCGCAGCTCCGGAGAAATTTCTCTTTCCTGAAAATCCATAAACGCTCTGATATAAAGGTTGAGGCATCTTCCTTGGAAGAGTCGGGTCATCTTCATAACTTCGTCTTTTTTAAGCATTGTATTTACCTCCTGTTTAGGCTCGTTTCGGTTTATATTCTCTCAAAATAAATATACTCCGAAGCGGTGATGATTTCGTGAACAGAATTTTCCTTATCAATTAAAATTGGTCAAGGAAACGAAGGTCGTTTTCGTAGAGCAAACGAAGATCGTTGATGGCAAAGCGGCGCATTACGATACGTTCGAGCCCGACGCCGAAGGCAAAGCCGCTGTACTTCTTGCTATCTATGCCCGAAGCTTCAAGTACATTAGGGTCTACCATTCCGCAGCCCAGGATTTCGAGCCAACCGGTACCCTTACAGATGTTACATCCCTTTCCGTGACAGATATTACAGCTCACATCCACTTCGGCAGAAGGCTCCGTGAACGGGAAGTAGCTCGGACGCATTCTTATTTGGGTCTGAGGTCCGAACATCTCGCGGGCGAAAAGCAGAATGGCCTGCTTGAGGTCGGCGAAAGTTACGTTCTCGTCTATGTAAAGGCCTTCTATCTGGTGGAATATGCAGTGCGCACGTGCGCTTATGGCCTCGTTACGGAAAACGCGGCCCGGACATACCACTCTAATAGGAAGAGGCATGGTCTCCATAGCCCTTACCTGTACGCTGGAAGTGTGCGTGCGAAGAAGAAGTGGATTAAGATGCCCTGCAGACACGAAGAAAGTGTCCTGCATATCTCGTGCGGGATGATTGGCCGGGAAGTTCAAGGCCTCGAAAACGTGGTGGTCGTCCTCGATTTCCGGACCCTCTGCCACGTCGTAGCCGAATTTGCGGAATATTCCCACGATCTCCTCGCGAACCATACTCACCGGATGGCGAGAGCCGAGCTCCATATTGTCTCCCGGCATAGTAAGGTCTTCGAGCGAGCCCAAGTCGTCACTTGCATTCTCAAGAGTATCCTTAAGTTCCTCTATCTTAGCTATGGCCGCCTGCTTCAACTCGTTAAGCGGCTTGCCAAATTCGCGCTTCTGCTCCTTGTCCACATTACGGAACTCCTCGAACAGAGCGGTAATCTCGCCTTTTTTACCCAAATAGCGGATTCTGGCTTCTTCGACCATCTTTACGGAGTTACACTTAAGCTCCTGAAGCTCAGTTATAATTCGCTCAATATCTTCCTGTTTCATATCTTATTTATTTCCTTTTGTTCGCTCTTTTGTCCCTGGCTTTCTTCTCACGCGCAGCGCCCTGCTTCAAATACTTCTCCCACTGTTGCTCGTTCAAAATCTTATGGATGGCGAGGTACATCTGCTCGCTCCACTTGTCCTGAATCTGCTGGTAGATGTCGGAACTCTCCACCTTCGCCTTACTCTTCTCTTCCATCTCGGCCATCATCGCACCATAGTCGTGAGTGAGGATGGAATCCATATAGAATCCCTGCCAATACTCGAGTTCCAGAGTCCTCTCGTACTTCTCCAAACTCTTTTCTATGTTCTCACGAAGCAGTTTCTCCTGCTCTTGAGGAGACTGCTGCTGAGCCATTAAAGGCAGAGAAAAGGCCAAAGCCACTACTAAACAAAAATATTTCATTAGATTTGTACTACAAAATCGTACAAAATTAAACAATTATCGAATAAAATGAAAAAGGTTCTTGCCACTTTAACGAGTTTCGCACTATTATTTTCCATAAACAGTGAAGCTTGCACTAATGTAATCGTCACGAAAGGCGCCAGCCGCGACGCTTCGAACATCATCTCCTATGCTGCGGATTCGCATTGGCTCTACGGAGAACTGTACTTCCACAAAGCAGCCCGCTTCAAGCCTGGCACCATGCTCCAAATCAACGAATGGGACACCTGCAGGCCGCTTGGCAGCATCGCCCAGGCAGAAAGCACCTACCAGACTATGGGTAATATGAACGAGCATCAGCTCATCATCGCGGAGACCACCTGGGGCGGCAGGGAAAGCCAAGTGAACCCCGACGGCATAATGGACTACGGCTCGCTCATCTACATCACCCTTCAGAGGGCCCGCACCGCCAGAGAGGCGATTCAGTGCATAGTGGAATTGGCCAATACCTACGGATACCCGTCCGAAGGCGAGACCTTCTCCATCGCAGACACCCAGGAAGCATGGATTATGGAATTGGTCGGAAAGGGTGAGAAGAAGGGAATCGTGTGGGTGGCACGCCGCATCCCGGACGGTTACATCTGCGCACACGCCAATCAGGCAAGGATAGGCACTTTCCCGCTGGATGATCCGGAGAACTGCCTGTATGCGCCGGACGTGATCGATTTCGCACGCGAGAATGGCTGGTTCGAGGGTAAGGACGAGGACTTCAATTTCAGGCACGCCTACAATCCTATGGACTTCGGCGCGGCGCGCGGGTGCGAGGCCAGGGCTTGGGCGGCATTCAACATCCTGTGCGACGGCAAGTTTACCTATATTAAAGATGGAGAAGAGGTGACCGAAGATGCCGACGCATACCTGCAGCACGTAATGGGCTATGAACTGGAGCACGAGATGCCTCTATTCGTGAAGCCAAGCCGTAAAATCGGCGTTAAGGACGTGGCCGACGTGATGCGCGACCACTACGAGAACACTCCTATGGATATGAGAACCGACGTGGGTGCCGGTGGAAACGCCCTGCCTTACCGCTGGAGGCCAATGTATTTCGAGGTGGACGGCAAGAGCTACCTGAACGAAAGGGCCATAGCTACCCAGCAGACGGGTTTCTGGTTCGTGGCACAGTCGAGAGGAAACCTTCCACGCGAAGTGGGCGCCCTTCTGTGGTTCGGATGCGACGATGCGGCGATCTCTTACCTTACGCCTTGTTACGTGAATTCTACGAAGGTTCCTGAAAGTTTCAGAGTGGGCAATGGCGACCTTCTCACCTATTCTCAGACTTCGGCTTTCTGGGCTTGCAACCGCGTGGCTCAGGCTTGCTATAAGATGTATGACCAAATGGAGCCTGCAGTTAGGGGTAAAATAGACGAATGGGAGAATTATCAGATAGAAAATGCCGTTCCTCAGATGGATGAGGAATTATGCGCTCTAATGAATAAAGGACGCACTCAAAAGGCTATAAAAAAGATGACGAATTTCACCATTTGTACGGCGCAGGAGATTTTCGAAGAGTGGGTAGAATTAGATAAACTCCTTTTAGTCAAGTTTATAGACGGTAACGTTAAGGCTCAGAATCCCGATGGAAGCTTCAAACATAGCCAATACAGTACGGGCATACCGGAGGATCTTACCCAACCAGGTTATACTGAGCACTTTAAGCGAGCGATAGTCGAGGACCACGGGGAGGCCCTCGAAGTAAAATAAAAATTTTTAATTATATTTGCCACGTACAAAATCTAAACCTTTTTAAAAATGAATGCATTGCTTAATGAGATTTGTGGCAAATACACAATCCCTCAAGAAACAAAGGCAGCAGGGATTTATCCCTCCTACAAGCCTATCTCATCGGGTCAAGACCCGATAGTAAAAATGGCTGATGGCAGTTCCGTAATGATGTTCGGTTCGAACTCTTACCTCGGTCTTTCAGACGATCCGAGACTTAAGGAAGCAGCCATCAAGGCGATCGAAAAATACGGAACCAGTTGCTCAGGAAGCCGCTTCCTTAACGGCACGCTTGATATTCACGAAGAGTTGGAAGAGAAATTGGCCCGTTTCGTAGGTAAGGACCAGGCTGTGACTTTCAGCACTGGGTTTCAGGTTAACTTGGGAGTTATCAGCGCTCTGGGTTTCCGCGGAGGCTATATATTGCTCGACGACACAGACCACGCCTGCATCATAGACGGTAGCCGTCTTAGCTGGAGTACTGTCTACAAATTCAAGCACAACGATATGGAGGCGCTCGAAAAGAAGCTCAAGGCTTGCGAGCCGGACGCTCCTAAGATGATCGTGGTAGACGGTGTCTATTCTATGCTCGGCGACTTGTGTCCACTGCCGCAGATTTGCGAATTGGCCGAAAAATATAATGCTTCGGTAATGGTGGACGATGCTCACGGATTAGGCGTGTTCGGCAAGAACGGTTCCGGCACCGCAGACTATTTCGGTCTCACGGATAAGGTCGACCTGATTATGGGTACATTCTCGAAGAGCTTCGGCTCACTGGGTGGATTCATCGCAGGTAGCGAACCGGTCATCAACTACTTAAAGCACAACGCTCGTTCCCTTATTTTCAGCGCATCTATGACTCCTGCGGCTGTGGCTGCGGCTTCTAAGGCTCTGGACATTATGCAGAGCGAGCCTGAACGCATCGAGCACCTCTGGGACATCACCCGCTATGCTCACGCCAAGTTCCGCGAGAACGGATTCGACATCAACGCCACTCAGTCTCCTATCATCCCGCTGATGGTTCGCGACACGAGAAAGGCTATGCAGATAGTGACATTGGCCTATAACGAGGGCGTATTCATCACTCCTGTCATCGCTCCGGCGGTTCCGGAAAAGGATGTTCTCATCAGATTCGCCCTTATGGCTACCCACACTAAGGAGCACATCGACATCGCCGTGGAGAAACTCACTAAGATTTTCAAACAACTCGACGTAATCTAATGGTAATACTTATTACAGGTATAACTTCCGGATTTGGAAAAGCTATGGCCGAACAGCTTCACGCTGACGGTCATAGTGTTTATGGGACTCACCGAAAGGCTACGGAATTCATTCCGGGAGTTCATTACATAAAGGCGGAGTCCACCTGTGAAGAGGATGTGGAAAGAGCCGTTAAGGAGGTTATGGATGCCGAGGGTAGAATCGACGTATTCATAAACAACGCCGGAATGGGAATCGGCGGACCTCTGGAATTCTGCTCGATAGAGGATTGTCAGAGACAGATGGACGTGAACTTTATGGGAATGGTGCGCTACATCAAGCAAATAGTTCCTATAATGAGGGCGCAAAGGCACGGGCACATAATATGCCTTAGCAGCATAGGTGGTCTTATCGGACTGCCTTACCAAGGTATGTACAGCGCATCGAAATTTGCCATAGAAGGCTACTGCGAGGCCCTGCGTCTCGAAGTGAGCGGCTTCGGCATAAACGTGACCGTATTGGCCCCGGGCGACTTCGCCACGGCTTTCACCGCACAGCGCAAGAGCGTCATCGGCGAAGATGTGCAGAAAGCCTACCCTACCTATGCGCGCAGTTTGGCAAGCATAGAGAAAGACGAGACCTCGGGACTTAAGCCGGAGTATCTGGCTAAAAAGGTTCGTCGCATTATTCGTTCATCTCGTCCCGGTTATCACTATGTAATAGCTACTTTCTTGCAAAGATTGTCTATATTCGCGAAAGTTATTTTGCCACCTAGGCTATTTGCCGGAATAATGAAATTATATTACAAGTTATAACCAATTATGCGAGTTACATTTAAGATAGAATACCACACCGTATGGGGCGAGAGTCTTTCGCTCAGTCTGTGCGGGAAAAAGCACCCTATGGCTTGGAATGAAGGCGACATTTGGAGTGTCACCGTAGATTCAGTCAAGCAAGCTGACTTGAAAGAATATGGCTATCTAGTTATGCGCGACGGACTTATCTCTCGAATCGAATGGGATGGACATCACGCTAAGGTAGACGGCAGGCTGAAAAGCGCCGAGATAGTGGACCACTGGATGGACTGCCCCATTCCGGGATGCCCGTTCCCCCAGAAACACATCGCCGAGAAATTCGACATACCCGGCTTTCGTGGAGCAGGCACGGTGATTCCTATCTTCTCTCTTCGAAGCGCAGACGACTTCGGCATCGGAGAGTTCCGTGACTTGCACGCCATAGTGGACTGGGCCTCTTCTACTGGCCAATCCATCATTCAGATTCTTCCTATCAACGACACCACTCGTTGCGGAGAATGGCAGGATTCCTACCCTTACAGCCCTATAAGCAGCTTCGCGCTTCATCCGTTGTTCATCCACCTTCAGGATTTGGGAATAAAGGAAACCGCTGCCTTCAAGAAGGCTCAGCAGGAACTTAACGCATTGCCGGAGATAGACTACCCTCGCGTATTCCGCGAGAAAATGGCTCTCGTTCGCAAAGCCTTCACGGCCAATGGAAAGAAGGACTTGCAGAGCAGAGCCTATACCCATTTCTATGAGCATAACGCCTTCTGGCTCGACGAATACGCACAGTTCTGTGCTCAGCGCGACGGAAACGAGGCTGAATACCACTGCTGGATACAGTTCCATCTGGACAAGCAGTTAAGCGAAGAGGTGGCCTATGCGCGTAAGAATGGCATATCCCTGAAGGGCGACCTTCCTATCGGAGTAAGTGCCGACAGTGCCGACGCATTCTACCATCCGGAGCTCTTCAACCTGGATTCTTGTGCAGGCGCACCGCCGGATTATTTCTCAAAGGACGGCCAAAACTGGGGCTTCCCTACCTACAACTGGGATGAGATGGCTAAGGACGACTTCGCGTGGTGGAAGAAACGTCTAAAGAAGATGAGCGAGTACTTCGATGCCTTCCGCATCGACCATATACTGGGATTCTTCAGAATTTGGGAAATTCCTATAGAATACAAAAGCGGCCTTATGGGACACTTCAACCCTGCTATGCCTTATAGTAAGGAAGATATCTACCGTATGGGACTTCCTCTCGAAGGGCTCTTCCTCGAAGACCCTCGTCATCCGGGATGCTATCAACCTATGATTACCCCGGACACTTCGAGACTGGATCATTGGCAGAAAGAGAGGTTCGATTCTCTCTACACAGACTTCTTTTACCATCGCCACGATGAGTTCTGGAGAAGGAATGCCGAGCGCAAGCTCCCTGAGCTGCTGGGCGCAAGCGGTATGCTAGCCTGCGGAGAGGATTTGGGAATGGTTCCGGACTGCGTACCTGGAGTTATGGACCACTGGAAGATTCTCTCGCTCGAGATGGCTCAGATGGATAAGGGTCACGCTTGGCCATATCTTAGCGTATGCGCCACCTCAAGCCACGATATGGCTAATCTCAGGCTCCAAAACTACGAGGCCGGGAGAGGCGATATGCCGGCTTGGGAGGTCAAGAGAGTGCTTTGGGACCACTTGAGCTCGTGCTGTATGCTGGCCATCTTCCCTATTCAGGATTGGCTCGCAATAGACGAACATTTGCGCAGGAGCGACTTCGAGAACGAAAGAATCAACGAGCCGGCTAATCCGCATCACCACTGGCGCTACCGTCTGCACCTTAACGTAGAGGAGCTTCTTACCGACAAAGCCTCCGACCTGAGGGCTCAGATCGAAGGCCTTTTAAAAGACAGCAATCGCTACTGTCAGTCGACTTCGCGGTAATATAAGTCCTTTAGGATGAGGCCGCAGAGCGTCATTCCGAATATGGATGTGATATGAACCAGAGACCCGTTTATACGGGTCTCTTTGTCTTTTACGTTCTCCAAGACCTCTTCGTCGTACACGCAAGTTATCGCCTTCGCAGGAAGGGTCTTGTTCTGGCGCATACGCTTTCTTATCATAGCGCCGAGCGGACATCCCCTTACGCTGAAGAGTTCAGCCACCTTAACCTTACACGGGTCTATCTTTTTCGCGGCGCCCATAGACGAGAACACCTGCCCGTGGCAGCGCGAGGCCGTCAGAAGCAAGTCTATCTTGTCCTTTAGCGAGTCTATGGCATCGATTATATAGTCATAGTCGTCGAGGGCGAATTCAGCGCTGTTTTCGTGCGTGTATTGCTTGTTTATGGCGACTATTTCGGCTTCGGGATTTATCTCCAGAAGTCGCGCCTTCATAACCTCAACCTTTACCTGCCCCACTGTCAGCGAAGTAGCCTCCAACTGGCGGTTTATATTGGATTCGCACACGTTGTCGCAGTCCACTATAGTAAGGTGCCTGACCCCGTTTCTTATCAGGCCTTCGGCGCACCAGCTTCCCACGCCTCCTACTCCGAAGAGTATGATGCGCGCGGATTCAATGCGAGTCATCGCCTTGTCTCCCAAAAGAAGGGAGGAACGGATAAAAGCTTCTGTCATAGAGATGTCGATTTTCAAAAGAAGCCGACTAAAAATTAGCCGGCTTCAATATGAGGTTTAAGTTCTAATTATTTCTTAAGAGCTTTCTTCTTAGCTGCTGCAAGTGTACAGTCTGTCATAATAGGAGTACCTATCATAATAGAAGCGTATGTACCGATGCAGATACCCAAGCAAAGGGCGACTGAAAGACCTCTGATGGACTCACCACCGAAGATTGCGATGGCAAGCATAGGAAGCAATGTACTTACTGAGGTGTTCACCGTACGAGTAAGGGTAGCATTGACAGCCTGGTTTACAGTAGTCTTGAAGTCTGCGTTAGGGTGAAGTGAAAGGTTCTCACGAATACGGTCGAAGATAACCACGTTATCGTTAATGGCATAACCGATGATGGTAAGAATAGCCGCGATAAAGGTCTGGTCGACATCCAGGTTGAATGGAAGGATTCCGGTAAACAGTGAGAAGAATCCGATAAGGATGATAGCCGTGTGAGCAAGTGATACTACACCACCGAGACCCCAAGTCCATCCCTTGAATCGCCAAGCGATGTATACGAAGATAACGAGAAGTGCTATGATCACTGAGATGATGGCGTTACGCTTGATATCGTTAGCGATGGCTGCACCTACCTTATCCGAGCTGATGATACCATTAGGGTTATCAAGAGTAGATGTGAATTGGTCTAACGTAAGGTCTTCTGCAAAGAGGCCCTTGAGTGCTGTGTAGAGCATTCCCTCGATTTCCTTATCCACTGCGGTAGATTCGTCTTCGTACTTATAAGAAGTAGTAATCTTCATCTGGCTGTCACCACCGAACTGCTTAACCTCTACGGAAGCGTTCTTGATGTTCTCGTCAGCAGCAGCCACCTCGTTGAATACCGAGAGCGTAGCGGTGCGGACATCTTCTGCAGACACAGGCTTGTCGAAACGAACTACATAAGTACGTCCACCGGTGAAGTCTACACCATAGGTGAAGCCCTTGAAGAAGATGCTTCCCAAAGAGATGAGGATGAGGACTCCTGATACGATGTAAGAGTACTTACGAGCCTTGATGAAGTCTACCTTAGTATTCTTAAGGAAGTTAGCCGTGAACTTGTTCTCGAATGTGATGTTCTTACCCTTGTTTACACGGTCATCGATGATGATACGGGTAACGAAGATAGAGGTGATCACTGAAGTTACGATACCGATGATAAGGGTGGTAGCGAAACCTTTGATAGGACCGGAACCGAACACTGCCAATACGATACCGGTAAGAAGCGTTGTTACCTGACCGTCGATGATGGCAGAGTAAGCGTTCTTGTAACCGTCGGTGATGGCTTTGCTAAGTCCCTTGCCGGCCTTCAACTCCTCCTTGATACGCTCGTAGATAATCACGTTGGCATCCACTGCCATACCCAGTGTCAATACCAAACCGGCGATACCAGGAAGGGTAAGGGTAGCTCCGAATGCTGCGAGTGTTCCGAAGAGGAAGAGAACATTGGTAAGAAGTGCGATGTCTGCTACGAAACCTGCTCCACGATAGAAGAGAATCATATAGAGGAGCACAAGCAGGAACGCGATGATGAATGAAATCAAACCTGCGCGAATAGACTCGGCACCAAGTGAAGGTCCTACGACTTGCTCCTGTACGATGGTAGCAGGTGCAGGAAGTTTACCTGACTTGAGGACGTTCGTAAGGTCAGTAGCCTCTTCGATGTCGAAGTTACCGCTAATCTCTGAGTTACCACCGGTAATCTCGGTGTTTACTACAGGATAAGAATATACGGTACCGTCGAGTACGATGGCGATCTGCTTGCCGATATTGTCTTTAGTAAGTCTAGCCCAAGTGTTAGCACCCTCAGCGTTCATAGACATAGAAACGGTAGGGTTGCCACCATTCTGTGAGTTGTAAGACACGCGTGCGTCGGTAACTGAGCTACCGTCGAGCGGAGCCTTTCCGTCACGAGAAGACGCCTTGATGGCTACGAGCTCGAAGATGTTATCTGCGCCCATTCCCTTAACAGGCTTAACCGACCACATAGGACGGAACTCTGCAGGGAACATATCCTTAGTCTTTCTGAGGAGAGCGTTTACCTTAGATGTATCTGCTGCGTTAGCATATCCGATGCAAGCGCCTCTCTGGCTCTGCGAAGGCTGGAGAACTGCGAAAAGAGGATTAGCCTTTTTATAAGCAGCGAGCTCGGCGTTGTCGTTCTGAGCGTTGATTTCGCTCTCGACTACCGAAGTCTCTGCCTTCTTAGATGGCTCCTCTGCCTCTGCCAATGCGCCCAATGTCTGGTTAGCCTCTGCGAGGAATGGATAGATCTCGCTATTCTCGAATGTGGTCCAGAACTCGAGGGAAGCTGTTCCCTGGAGGAGCTTACGCACACGCTCAGGCTCCTTTACGCCAGGAAGCTCGACCAAGATACGGCCGGTATTTCCAAGTCTCTGGATAGAAGGAGATGCTACGCCGAAACGGTCGATACGGTTACGCAATACGTTGAAAGAGTTAGCGATGGCAGCGTCTGCATCTTCTCTGATGACAGCGATTACCTGCTCGTCTGTGCTCTCTGGCCTGATACGGTCGCGCATTTCGTATGCACCGAATATCTGAGAAAGTCTCTTTCCTGAGCCTACTTCCTTCCACGCTGCTTCGAAGTGCGTGATGAAGTCACCGTGCTCTTTAACTGTTCTTTCCTTAGCGATGGCCATAGCCTGGAGGAAAGCAGGGTCCTGATTTCCGTCTGCCAATGCCTTAACGAGGTCTTCAAGCTGAACCTGAAGCATAACGTTCATACCGCCCTTAAGGTCAAGACCGAGGCTTATCTCCTTAGCCTTCACGTCTTTGTAGGTAAGGCCGAAAAATACCTTTTCGGTCGAGATGGAGTCTGTATACCATCTACTCTCGTACTTTCTTACAGAGTCGAGGACATAAGCCTTATCCTCTGCAGAAACCTTGCTTACATCGAAAGATGAAGCTTTGCGCTCTGCATAATTCTGAGCATTCTTTTCGATGATGCTGGTTACAGCCGTAAAAGAAAGCTGATAGATGCAGGCAAGTGCAAGTACGATGGTAACAAATCTGATTGCGCCTTTACTTTGCATAATGTTTTATGTTTTTTATAATTTATATTTTTCTTCTAAAAACTATACAAGCCCGCAAATTTACAAAATTTTTCCCATAAATAAAGGACTAATCGCTCTAATTTATTATTTTTGTGGAGATAAGTCGAAAAGAAAGAAATGGTCAGATTTTTAAGGGTATTATCCATAGGCCTCGGCATTTTGGGAAGCGCCGTCTGCGCTAGCTCCCAGGATGTGGGCAGCTTATTGGCCAATGCCCGCAAGCTGATGTCCGAATACAGCTACGAAGAAGCCTCTTCTTTCTACGAGCAGGCCGAAAGTATGGTTCGCGACTCTTTGACTATCAAGCAAATCGAAAAAGAGAAGGCGCTTTGCGACAGCGCGCTGGTGCAGATGCGCGAAGTTCCCGTACTGAAAGTGGTGTCCCGCGCCCGTTTCTCGAAAGACGACTTTTACCTTTACTATCCTCTTCCGGATAATTCCTTCCGACCTGTCGAAGGAGGCGATGTCATCTTCTATAACGGCACCGAAGACCATATATATCTTAACAGGGAAGAAGGCCGAAAATTCGTGACTACCTTCGGAGACAAGCTCTATTTCTCTTCGAACACCCTGGGAGGATACGGCGGATACGACCTTTTCTGCTGCGACTGGGACGAGAAGCTGGGCGAGTGGAAAGAACCATATAATATGGGCTTCCCCTACTCCTCTGCAGGCGATGACTTCCTGTTCATAGAGACCGAGGACGGCAGGTTCGACCTCTTCGCCTCGAACCGCTCCTGCTCCGCCGACAGCGTCTACGTCTATGTCATCGACAAGAATGCTACCGCCGATGTGACCACCATCACAAGCGCCGAGCAGCGTAGAGAATTGGCCCAATTGGCCCCGAATACGAACAATTCTTCCATCGTCACCTCCACAGTAAGCGAGGTGGATCCGTGGTCGGAGAAATACCAGAGCATAGTGGAGAGGGAGAGGGAGATTCTTTCGCAAATGCGTACTGCAAGCGAAGAGGAGAGACTTTCCTACGAAAACGAATTGGCCGCTCTCGCTCAGTCTAAAAAGCAGGTGGAAGAGTATATCTTCAGAAATAACACCCAGACCAGAAACATCATAGAAGAGGTGGACAGGGAGGTGGTAGGAGTGGAAGGCTCGTTCATCTTCTTGAAAAAGAACCTCGGCAAACCTATTAAAATCACATACTCAGAATGACACCGACACTTATCATCATTACACTTATCTTATTCGGTATCATCGCTTTGATAGCCGAATTCCTGCTCGTTCCTGGCATCGGCATAGCCGGGATTCTCGGACTTGGCTCCATTATCTATTCTGCCGTCTATGCCTTTATGCAGATGGGCACTACGGCCGGCACCATAGTCACTGCCGTGGACATCGTAATCGTGGTAGGAGCCTTGATTATTATGCTTAAGGCCAAGACATGGAAGAAACTCGAATTGAAAACCGAAATCTCTTCTTCCGTGGACAATGCCAGCAAGCAGGTCGAGGTGGGCGAGCACGGCGTGACCCAGACCAGATTGGCCCCGATGGGAACGGTTCGCTTCAGCGAGCAATCCTGCGAGGTGCGCTCCTTCGACGGTACTTTGGTAGACCCTAAGACCGAGGTGGAAGTGGTATCCATCGAGAATAATCAGATTTTTGTAAAACCAATTAATAATTAAGACAATATGACACAAATCATTATTTGGGCAGCGGTCATTCTGGTCGCTCTCGTCATCCTTTTATGGTTCTTCCCTGTCGGAATGTGGTTCCAAGCCCTTCTTTCGGGAGTGAAGATTTCCCTCCTTCATTTGGTACTTATGCGCTGGAGAGGCGTAAATCCTAATACTATAGTAGTGGCTATGATTACCGGAACTAAAGCCGGCCTTAGGCTTAACGCTAACGAGCTCGAGGCACATTATCTCGCTAAGGGAAATGTAGGCCGCGTGGTTATGGCGCTCATCTCCGCTGCGAAGGCTAACATCACCCTCGACTTCCAGAAGGCTGCGGCGATAGACTTGGCAGGACGCGACGTGTTCGAGGCCGTGCAGATGTCCGTAAACCCTAAGGTGATCAACACTCCTCCTGTAACGGCAGTGGCAAAGGACGGTATCCAGCTGATTTGTAAGGCGAGAGTAACCGTTCGTGCCAATATCAAACAGCTCGTCGGCGGTGCAGGAGAAGAGACCGTACTCGCGCGTGTAGGTGAGGGTATCGTATCTTCCATCGGTTCGGCAGACAGCCACAAGGCAGTGCTCGAGAATCCTGATACCATCTCTAAATTAGTGCTTGGCAAAGGTCTTGACGCAGGAACGGCATTCGAGATTCTCTCCATCGATATCGCCGACATCGACGTAGGTAAAAATATCGGTGCAGTGCTTCAGATGGACCAGGCCGAAGCCGACAAGAATATCGCCCAGGCTCGCGCAGAAGAGCGTAGGGCTATGGCCGTGGCTCTCGAGCAGGAGATGAAGGCAAAGGCACAGGAAGCCCGTGCAGCCGTCATCGAGGCTGAGTCACAAGTGCCTCTCGCCATGGCGGAAGCATTCAGGAACGGTAATCTCGGAGTTATGGACTATTATCGAATGAAAAACGTCCAGGCCGACACCGAAATGCGTGAAAGCATAGCTAAGAACTAAACTATAGTTCGGCTTTCTCTATATGGTGCTCGAGACCCATCTCGCGTAGAGACCAGATAAAATCGGAGTTCACTCTGACACGGTATTTCTTCGAGCCCAATTCGACTTTCCACCCTGTCTTGGCATCGCATAAGATGATGCTGAGCGGGGTGTTTCCTTTATTGGCCTTGAGCAGTTTCACGAGCGATGCGCGGAAATCCGGAGTAATGTTCTCGGAATGCACCTCTATCTTAATGGATTTAAGCAATGTGTCGCTCACATTACCTAGAGCTATGGCATCCAGCACTACGAACTTGTAGTTAGGCTTTGGTGCGGGATCTCCGTCCTGAGCCTTTGCGAAATACGCAGGCTTTATCTCGCCGCTTATATACACCTCCGACTTCTCGATGAATTTTCCGCGGAGTCTGTCCACGTCCTTACCATAGAACATGAATTCCGCATGTCCGGAGAAATCCTCGAGCGTAACCTTCATACTTGGGTTGCCGTTACGACTCACTCCGTTTACGACGGAATTAACCACACCGCCTATTCTCACCTTCATTCCGCTCTGCTTGTTCGTGCATTCATCTACCAGAGAGGCCAATTCCACCACTTCGCAGGTAGTGAAGTTTCGAAGTTCGAATTCGTATCTGTCCAGAGGGTGTGAAGACAGGTACATTCCCACCAATTCCTTTTCCCTGGCAAGCAACTCCTCCTTATTCTCATCCCCTATGAGTTCAGGCATAACAGGACGGACAGGCTTGAGCTCAGCCACGTCGCCGAAAAGCGACACGGTGTTGTCCATAAGGTCGTTCTTATAGCGGTCTGAATAAGTCAAAAGATTATCTATGAAGGTGTTGCCTCCGTCGGCAGGCGCGAAGAACTGACTGCGCTTATAGCCGAAGGAATCGAATGCTCCCGAATAAATAAGCGCCTCCATTGACTTTCTGTTAAGGGATGCGTTATTCTTAGGGTCCTTCACGTTATACTCCGCCATTCTCTCCACGAAATCCCATACGTCGTTAAACAGGCCGTCCTTACGCACGTTTATGATGGCATCGGAGACATTGGCCCCGAATCCCTTTATGCCCCCGAATCCGAAGCGAATCTCGCCGCGGTGGTTAACCTTGAAGGTGTTGCTGGACTCATTGATGTCGGGATTGAGCACCGGAATCTTATGCATCTTGCAGTCCGCCATAATCTTTTTAATCTCATCCATCTTGGATAGATTACAAGAAAGGTTCGCTGCGAGGAATTCGGCCGTGTAATGGCATTTGAGCCATCCTGTCTGGTAGCTGACCCAAGCATAACAGGTAGCGTGGGACTTGTTGAATGCGTACTGGGCGAATTTCTCCCAGTCCTTCCAGATCTTGTCAAGCACCTTCTCAGGATGGCCATTGGCCACACCACCGGACATAAACTTGTCCTTAAGCGACATAAGGGTGTCTATCTGCTTCTTACCCATCGCCTTACGCAAGGTGTCGGCCTGACCCTTGGTGAATCCGGCCAATTTCTGCGAGAGTAGCATCACCTGCTCCTGATAGACGGTGATTCCGTAAGTATCGAAAAGGTACTCCTCCATATCCGGAAGGTCGTATTCGATAGGCTTGAGGCCCAGTTTACGGTCGATGAAGTCCGGAATGTAATCCATAGGACCCGGACGATAAAGCGCATTCATCGCGATAAGGTCCTCGAAACGCTCCGGATGAAGCTTCTGCAGATAGTTTTTCATACCGGCAGATTCGAACTGGAACACCACCGTAGTATCTCCCCTACCATAAAGCTCGTAAGTAGGCTTGTCGTCGATAGGAATGGCCTCTATGTCTATCTCCTTTCCATAGCGGTCCTTGATGTTATTCAAGGTCTCGTGTATGATAGACAGCGTGTTGAGTCCCAGGAAGTCCATCTTGAGCATACCCACGGACTCGATATAATGGCCGTCATATTGCGAAGTCCATACATCCTGCCCGGTTTCCTTATCCTTCGAAAGACATATAGGCATATGCTCGGTCAGAGCTGACGGGCCAATAATCGTGGCACAGGCATGCTGCCCCACCTGACGCACGCACCCTTCAAGAGCCTGTGCGTACCTAAGGACCTCCTTATTTATTTCAGGCCCGTTTTCGAGTTCGTTAATAAACTCCGGCACAAGCCTGTAGCAGTTCTTAAGATTTATCTTTACGTCGACGTCTTCCTTACCCACCTGGAAAGTGCGCTTCACCCCGTCCACTTCCTTTTCCACTACCTTGAAGCCAGGCTTGAGTTCGTCGAACTTAGGGTTATAAGGATATTCCTTCTCCAGTCTTTCGGAAAGACGGTCCGGAACCATATTGGACAGACGGTTGCTCTCTTCGATGGACACGTTACTTATTCGCGCCACGTCCTTTATAGCACTTTTCGCGGCCATAGTACCGAAAGTAATCACACGAGACACGTGGTCGGCCCCGTAGGTCTTCTCCACATATTCGTGAGCTGCCGTCAAGTTCTCGAAGTCCACGTCTATATCCGGCATATTGATACGGTCCGGATTCAGGAAACGCTCGAACAGGAGCTGGTATTTGATAGGGTCCAGATTAGTGATTCCCAAGCAGTAAGCCACTACGGAACCGGCCGCCGAGCCACGTCCCGGGCCCACCAAATAGCCCATCTTGCGGCTCGCCATTATATAGTCCTGAACGATGAGGAAGTAATCCGGGAAACCCATCTTCGAGATAGTCTTCAACTCGAAGTCAATTCGCGATTCCTGCTCTTCGTTAAGAGTCACTCCATAGCGGCGATGAGCTCCCTCGTAGGTCAATTGGCATAGATAGGCCACGGAATTAAAGAATTCCTGTCCGCGTCCGTCGACCCTGCCCGCATCTATCACTGCCTTATATTTTTCCAGATGCGCGTCTATTCCGGCCAGGAACTCCGGGTCTATCTTATATTTCGGGAGCACGGGAGCCCTTTCTATCTTATAGGCCTCCACTTTCGATGCCACCTCGAGGGTGTTGTCCAGCACTTCCGGATGGTCTCCGAAAAGCTCTTCCATCTCCTCGCGGCTCTTCAAATACTCCTGCTGGGTATAGTGAAGACGGTTAGGATCGTCGACATTAGCGTTAGTGGTCAAGCAGATGAGTCTGTCGTGCACGGTGCCGTCCTCGGCGCGCAGGAAATGCACGTCGTTCGTCGCTATGACCTTCACGCCTGTCTGCGCGGCCAATTCGAACACCCCGTCGCACACCTTCTTCTGCGCTTCGTAGGTGTCCAGACTGAGTCCGCTGACTCGCGTCTTATGGAGCATGACCTCGAGATAATAATCGTCTCCGAAAAGGTTTCTGTGCCACTCCACGGCCGCCTTCGCGGAAGCCATGTCACCTGCCATAATGTCCTGGGCGATTTCTCCTGCCAAGCAGGCCGACGAGCAGATGAGGTTATCGTGATATTTCTCTATCACCTCGTGACTTACCCTCGGACGGTAATACATACCTTCGATGTGGCTGGTCGAGACTATTCTCATCAGGTTCTTATACCCTTCGTAATTCTTCGCCAGGAGTATAAGGTGATAGTATCCTTTTTTCTTCTCAGTATGGCTAAAATGCTTGGTCACATACACCTCACACCCCACGATAGGCTTTACTATGTACGAACCGTCAGGGTTCTTGTTAGCCTTATCGTTAGCGACTTTGAAAAATTCGGGAACTCCATACATATTTCCGTGGTCCGTAATGGCTACAGCAGGCATTCCGAGCTCGCGAGCACGAGCGAAGAGCGCCTTGATGTTAGTCAGACCATCCAGTATGGAGTACTGGGTATGAAGATGTAGATGAACAAAAGACATATTTTACCAACCTTGTGCTTTAAGAGGAAGTTCCACTCCTTCCGGAGTCAACAATACGGCGCCCACTTCACTTTGGGCGATATGGCCGATGATATCGAAAGTCTGAAAATCGGCCCGGAATTTATCCAACTTGAGTATAGGGATGGTAAAGAGTAGTTTATAGTCGTCGCCTCCGTTCATAGCGGCCGATATCGGATCTATGTCCAATTCCGAGCCCAGCGCGAAGGAGTTACCCTCGAAAGGAATCTTGTCCGCGTAAATCTTGGCCCCCAAACCGCTGTCGCGGGTGAGTTTCAGCACGGCGTCGGACAATCCCCTGGATACCACATAACCAAATGAAGGGTAGACTTCAGCCTCCTCCAGATGGTCGACGATGGAAGCGCTCATCTCAGGCTTGAGGTAGGCGCCCACGAACATCTTGTATTTTTCGAGGACCTCGGTTTTGACCGCACCGTTTTCGAAACGGGCTTTCTCGCTCTCGAGCAGGGATTGGCCTAAAAAGGCTGCACCCAGGGCCCCGGACACGCAGATAAGGTCCTTACTGTGTACGACACTGCGACGCTTGGCCATCAGTTCGGTGGTCTCACCGGTCGCGCTCACGCTTATGGCCAATCCGTTCTTCGACGGCTGAATGTCCAGCGAGAGGCTGCGGTAGCCGTATTCACGCGCTGCGGCCAATACTCCCGACCAAAGCTCCTTCACATGCTCGAAGTCCAGCTTGGCCGATACCCCCAGGCAGATGCTCAGGGTGCGTGGGTGCGACATAGCCGCGAAAAGTTCGGCAGTGGTGGCAAGCACGCATTTGTAGCCCAAATGCTTGAGCGGGAAGTATACCAGGTCGAAATCTATTCCTTCGAGGAAGGATTTGGTCGAAGTGGTGATGTACGAACGTTCAGGGCTATGAAAGAAGACAGGCTCTTCGAAGGGTTTGAATTTGGTGCCTTCGAAGAGTTGTCTTATAGCTTCCTGCTTTCCAAGTGTTGCGAATGTGTCTGTAGCCATTAAAGTTTACGAAGTAGATTATTCATATTCACTTTCTCGTCGATGATGGAGCGCAGTTTCTCGATAGGAACTCTCTCCTGCTGCATAGTGTCACGGTCACGAAGCGTAACACAGTGGTCATTAAGACTTTCGTGATCTACTGTTATGCAGAACGGAGTTCCGATGGCGTCCTGACGACGATAACGTTTTCCGATGGAATCCTTCTCTTCGTATTGGCAATTGAAATCGTATTTGAGGTCGTCCATAATGGTCTGGGCCAATTCAGGAAGACCATCCTTCTTCACGAGCGGAAGAACAGCTGCCTTTACCGGTGCGATAGGAGCGGGAATGCTCATCACCACGCGCTTTTCGCCGTTTTCCAGGGTTTCTTCCTTAAATGAGTGACTGAGAACGGCCAATACCATACGGTCCACGCCGATGGAGGTCTCCACTACGTAAGGAGTGTAGTTCTCGTTAGTCTCAGGGTCGAAATACTGAATCTTCTTTCCGGAGAACTTCTGGTGGTTACCCAAGTCGAAGTCCGTACGGCTGTGTACGCCTTCGAGCTCCTTGAATCCGAATGGGAAGTTGAATTCGATGTCGGTAGCTGCATTAGCATAGTGAGCCAGTTTCTCGTGGTCGTGGAAACGATAGTTCTCCGCACCCATTCCGAGGTTCACGTGCCATTTCATACGGTTCTCCTTCCATTTCTTGAACCATTCGAGTTCGGTACCGGGCTTGATGAAGAATTGCATCTCCATCTGCTCGAATTCCCTCATACGGAAGATGAACTGACGAGCCACGATCTCGTTTCTGAATGCCTTACCTATCTGTGCGATACCGAAAGGAATCTTCATACGACCGGTCTTCTGTACGTTAAGATAGTTTACGAAGATACCCTGTGCGGTCTCAGGACGAAGATATATGATGTTAGTACTGTCTGAAGTACTTCCCATATTAGTCTTGAACATAAGGTTGAACTGTCTTACCTCAGTCCAGTTAGCCGTTCCGCTTATAGGACATACGATACCGCAGTCGATGATGATCTGCCTGTATTCCTGAAGGTCGTTCGCGTTCTCCGCCTTTACGTAGCGCTCGTGAACTTGGTCATATTTAGCCTTCTCCCTCAATACGTTAGGGTTAGTGGCGCGGAACTGAGCCTCGTCGAAGGAATCACCGAACTTCTTACGGCCCTTCTCCACTTCCTTATTTATTTTCTCCTCTATCTTACCCAGATAATCCTCGATGAGGACATCGGCGCGATAACGCTTCTTCGAGTCCTTGTTATCGATAAGAGGGTCGTTGAATGCGCTGACGTGTCCTGATGCCTCCCAAATCCTCGGATGCATAAAGATGCAAGAATCGATACCCACGATATTCTCGTTAAGGCGGGTCATCGCGTTCCACCAATACTGCTTGATGTTATTCTTGAGCTCGACACCCATCTGGCCATAATCGTAAACTGCGGCCAAACCGTCATAGATTTCGCTTGACGGGAAGATAAAACCGTACTCCTTGCAATGAGCGACGAGTACCTTGAACAATTCGTCTTGTGTCATATTCTTAGTAAAATTTTTATTTCCAAAGGGGCTACAAATTTAATCAATTCCATGCATTAATTCGCCATTAAATATCTCTTTAAGGGGTTTAATTACAAAATCCCTTTCCCACATACGTGGATGCGGAATTTTCAGCTCAGGCGTATCCACTTTTTCATCGCCCAGAAGCACGATATCGATATCGATGATTCTGTTCTTGTAGATTCTTCTGCCGCCAGCGTCGTAGACCGCACCCTCGTCCACGCGTCCCATTCGCCTCTCCACGTCCTTACAGATGCGCAGCACCTCCTCTGCCGGCAGCGCCGTTTCATAACTGACTGCCACATTCAGAAAATCCTCGCCCGTAAATCCCCAAGACGGAGTCTGCATAAAGGAAGACATCTTCACGTGACTTCCGGCCAATCCCGCATCCAGCAACGACACTGCACGCAGGATATTCGCCTGCCTGTCGCCCAAATTCGAGCCTATCGACAAATACAGCATCCGCGGTAACATAGCCTTCTACCCCTCATCCAGGTCCGGATCCATTCCTAATGCCAATCTGGCCTCGTCCGAAAGCAGACTCTGGTCCCAAGCCGGCTCGAATACCAATTCGATGTCGCAAGACTTTACGCCCGGAGTGAGTTCCACGCTATGCTTAACCTCCGCTATGACATCTTCGGCCATAGGGCAATTAGGAGCGGTGAAGGTCATAACGATGTGCACGTCGTGCTCCTTGTTTATATTCAACTCGTAAATAAGCCCCAAGTCGTAGATATTCACCGGAATCTCCGGGTCGTAGACCTGTTTCAGCGCCAGTACGACTGCGTCGTAAAGCGGGGCCAATTCTTTAACGTCTTCTGCCGTAAGTATGTTATTATCAGACATTTTCTTTAGCTGCTCGTTTAATTGTCTCTACCATGGATTCCAGTCCGTTAGCCCTGGTAGGAGAAAGATTCTCCTTCAAGCCCAATTCCTCTAAGAACGAGAAATCGTCGCCGACTATCTCTTCTGCGCTTCGTCCGGAATACACACTGATTAGAAGGGAGATAATTCCCTTCGTGATTATAGCGTCGCTGTCAGCGGTGAAGTATAACTTACCGTCCTTCACCCCCCAATCAAGCCAAACTCTTGACTATCACCAACGCATACAACGCTATGTATGTGTGGACATTATCCCATTCCCGTGGGATGAGGTCGAGTTGGTTATGCTGATAAGAGCGTATGGTGGATGCCTTGGCACTAAGAGCCGATGAAAGACGTGATAAGCTGCGAAAAGCT